>Ga0316189_10000372_pt1 | contig 44478 bp, 38 predicted proteins | sample LowCovwburrow_MG_FD_204930 | JGI IMG/M metagenome (GOLD analysis project Ga0316189, IMG submission 204930) | Coastal sediment microbial communities from Maine, United States - Lowes Cove worm burrow | ecosystem: Environmental > Aquatic > Marine > Coastal > Sediment | place: USA: Maine... | reverse complement strand
CTGGAACTGGCCCACATTCATCAGCGTGAAGATGTGGGCGTGGAACGCCATGTGCCACACGAGCAGGACGCGACGTCCCAGCACCCAGCGGCCTAGCCACATGCGGTCGATCACCGCGGGCTCGCGGAGTCGCCACGGGCCGATGCGCGTCACCGTCCAGGGATTGTTGGCCAGCCGCCGCCACAACAACCAGATCCCAACCCAAAGCCCGACCCAGATCGCGACAAACGTCTGCATGGCCACGGGGGGAACGAAGTGCACTGGCCAGGCGACACCGATGAGCGCGGCGGTTCCCGCGATGAGGCCCGCAAAACCGATGCGCGCGACCCAGCGACGCACGGTGGTGAGCGGTGCGAACCCCTCTGTGATCATCCAGCGCGTCACGATTCCGACGATGATCAGCGAGAACCCGGTTTGCCCGACCTTGACCGCCCAGGTCATGCCACGGAAGACGGTCGTCCCGGCCAGTGAGGCGAGGTACTGGGGCGGCACGCGGTAGAAGTGATCGAGGTTCAGCGCGTAGTACAGCGAGTCGCCGTCGATCCAGACCTTCCCAGTTTTTAGCGTGCCGGTCGTGATGTAGATCGTGGCCAGCTGGAGCATCAGGAGCTTGCGTGGCCACGAAGGAATGGCGCGATAGATCGCCGCCAATCCCGTCGGATGCTCCTCATCGGGGGCCAGGCCGGCACCATCCCCGGGCTTGCCCGGCTCCGAGAGCAACCCCGCGCGGCGCAGCTTTCGGCAGCGTAGCCAGTTGTCGACGCTGTAGGCGTGCCCCGACCGCGCGAACACGAGGATGGCCAGGAAGCAGCGAAAGACGAGCTCCGTGCCCTCCCACCCCAACGCGTTACGCACCAGGATGCCGTTCATCAGGAACCAGGTCAGCACCGCCATTGTGCGCGTGCGAAACCCGACCAACAGCGATAGGGCGCACAGCTCAAACGCGACCAGGTGCGCCCAGAAAAATGTGGGTGAGTCCCAGAAGAACAGCAGCGAGTACTTTGGTCCCGCTGCGAAACGCCCGACGGCCGCCCAATCAAAGAAGCCCCAGGGCTCCTCGGCGATGGTGCCGTCCCCAAAACCCGCAAACTGCTTGGACGCAAACACCTGCCGCGCCACGTCGGAGGTGAAGATCCCTTCGTCGGTATAGAGGAACTCGAAGTGCTCCCACATCCCGTTGATGTTGCAGATCACGAAGAACGTGAACGCGATGCGGAAGACCGCGATGCTCCGAGGGTCGTCGGTCGTCAGCCACCACGCCCGCCACCGCTCGGCATAGGCGATGAAGATCGCGACGACACAGGCCGCGCACGCCAGCAGCAGCCAACCCATTGTTGGCGCTAGCGCGACCGCAGCCTCATTGACCGTCTTGCCACCCAGCGCGAGCATCGAACCCACCACGGGACGAAGTTACGCCGGTTGCACCTCGTCCGCCGCGCCACGTTTTCGTGCGCGTGCGGGCCTCAACGCAAACGTTGCCGGCTACTTGCTGGACGGCACGACCGCCGGAGTCCCAGTGAGATCGTGCTCGCGGTACTCGGACATTCGGTATTGGATCGTCCGTGGGGAGATGCCCAGGATCGCAGCGGCGCGTGAAGTGCTGCCACCAACCGACTCGAGTGTTCGTAGGATCGCGTAGCGCTCGAGTTCGGCGAGCGATGCGCCAGGAACCTCAGGCGTGTCGGTTGGGTCCCGTTGCTTGCCCATGACCTCACGCGGCAGGTGTCGCGGCTCAACGAGGTACTCGTTGCACATCACCACCGCTCGTTCCACGCAGTTCTCGAGCTGTCGGACGTTCCCCGGCCAATCAAAGCCAAGCAGCACGTCGAGCGCGCGATCACTGAAGCCACGCAGGAGCTTGTGATTGCGCGCCGCGTGTTGCTTGAGAAAGTGCATCGCCAGCAGTGGCACGTCCTCACGCCGCTGTCGCAACGTTGGCATGCGCAGGCTGATGACGTTGAGCCGATAGTAGAGGTCTTCGCGAAAGCGACCCGCGGCAACCTCGGCCGCGAGGTCCTTGTGCGTCGCCGCGACGACGCGAACATCCACCGAGATCGGGGTTTCTCCGCCCACGCGTTCGAACTCGCGCTCCTGAAGAAATCGAAGCAGCTTGACCTGGGTCGACGCTGGGATCTCGGCCAGCTCATCGAGGAATAGCGTGCCGCCGTCGGCCTTTTCGAACCGGCCCTTGCGTTGCGAGTCCGCCCCCGTGAAGGCCCCCTTCTCGTGACCAAACAGCTCGCTCTCGAGCACGCCAGCGTTGAGCGCGGCGGCATGCACCGAGACAAACGGAGCATTGGAACGTGAGCTCCACCGATGGAGTGCGCGCGCAGCCAGCTCTTTGCCCGTGCCGCTCTCACCGAGGATCAGCACTGAAGCTGGGGAGTCCGCCACTTGCTTGAGCAGGTCCGTCAGCTGCCGCGATGCTTTTGATGCACCGATCCATCCAACGTCCTCCGTCTCCCCGTCGAGCGCCGCGCGGAGCCGCTCGTTCTCGCGGAGCAGCGCGTGGTGCCGGAGAATGCGGTCGACCACAACGAGCAGCTCATCGAGGCGCAGTGGCTTGGTCAGGTAGTCATCGGCGCCGAGCTGCATCGCCTCGACGGCCTTTTCAACCGTGCTGAACGCGGTGATCACCATGACGCCCAGCGACGGAAATTGGGCGCGAAGCTTGCCGAACAGCTCAAGGCCGTCCATGCCCGGCATATGGACGTCCGTGATGAGGAGGTCTGGGGTCCAGTCCTCGACGGCGCCCAGCGCTTTGAAGCCGTCGGCTGCGCCCCGAACGGTGAACCCTTCATCACGAAGTAGTTCCACCAAGCCGGTGCGTGCAGATCCCTCGTCGTCGACGACAAGGATGTTCGCTTTTGGTTGCTGCATGTCCAACGCTCGGGGCCAGGTTGCCGCGCCGAGATTTCACTGGGGGCGCAACATTTGCGTCTGACGGGTTGGTGGTGCTCTGAGCAGGTTCCAGTCGTCCATCGACACTGGCATCCCGTTGCGCAGATTCTGCGGCCTTCGTCATTTGCGCGATTCGCGGCCACGTGGAGTGGCCTTCAGCCAAGGGGTGGTCCCAGCTAACGGGCCCGCGCGGCCCTGTTCGCGCGAGGTCTGCGCCCAACTCGACGTCAATGCGGTGAGGCGATGCGCAAGAACTGCGCTCTGCACACTGCTTGCGCAGATTCTGCGCCGAGCAAAGCCCTAACACCTCGATTTGTCATGCGGCACGGCATTTGCTGCGTCATGGTGCATGGCCAGCCTCAACGCAGACGTCGAACGTGAACTCCTCTCCCGTTGGACGCAAGACCGGGACATGTCTGCGCGGGCGCGCTTGGTCGAGTCGCAGCAGGCGCTGGTCATGCGGCTTGCCTCGAGTCATTCCGGTCCGTCGCACCCCATCGCCGACCTGGTCCAGGAAGGAAACCTGGGTCTTCTGCGGGCGCTCGATCGGTTCGACGCAAAACGCGCAGTGCGGCTCGCCACCTACGCGACCTGGTGGATCCGCGCGTACATGCTCCGCTTTGTCGAGCACAACCAAGGGCTTGTCCGCGGCGCCACCACGGCGGGTCGGACCCGCTTGTTCTACCAGCTCGGGCGCACGCGACAGCGACTGGCGGCGGAGGGCGAGGAGCCATCGCGCGAGGCGGTCGCGCACGCGCTGGGAGTCAGTGAGGCCGACGTCGAGGCGATGGAGCTTCTCGCGAGCCCACCGACCTCTCTGGACACTGAGGTGAGCTCTGGCGACCGCACCAGCAGCAGCCGCCGGATCGACAGCGTTGTCGATCGTGGGCCAACGCCGGAGCAGGCGCTGGGCCATGTGCAGATGAGCGCGCGCCTCGATCGTGCTCTCGAGCACTTCGGAAGTGCGCTTCACGGTCGCGAACGCGAGATGTTCACGCGCCGCGTCAGCTGTGCTCAACCCGCGAGCCTGCGCGAGCTGGGCCAGCGGTTTGGCATGACCCGGGCTGCGGTGGGACGACTCGAGACGCAGGTCGCTCGCCCGCTTCGTCGCTTCTTGTATCGCGAACTCGGCGACTCCATCACCGCGGTTCTCGGCCACGCATAAACCGGCATCCCCATGCCATCGAGCTTAGTCACAGTGAGGCACACCGCCGCTATAGGCCGTCGCTCCGTGTTGTTGGCGCTCGTGCTCGCGGCGTGCGAGTCAACCACGGGCCCCGCCCGGGAGCCGCACGCGGGGGTTGCCCCTCAACCAACGATCGTCGGTGCGCCTCAATCGCTGGCTCTGGCGACGCGCGACCCCGCCGTTCAGATCCCGTGCGCGACGTGCCACGGGCAGGGGAGCATGGCGGGTCTGACGACGCAGGAGTCCCCGAGTCACCGGGTGCACGAGAACATCGAGCTGCTCCATGGGCAGCTGCAGTGCCTAGCGTGCCACGATCGTGATGACCGCAGCCAGCTGCACCTCGCCGACGGCACAAAGCTGGCGGCGCCGCAGACGATGTTGCTTTGCGGGCAATGCCACGGCCCTCAAAAACGCGACTACGACCACGGGTCTCACGGCGGCATGACCGGGCATTGGGACGGGGCTCGCGGGGGGCAAAGTCGCAACCACTGCGTGCTCTGCCACAACCCGCACGCGCCCGCCATCAAGCCGGTGACGCCCATGCCAGGGCCCGTAGACGCAAGGAGAGCAAGCAATGAGCACTGATGCCACCAAGACGACCCGACGAAAACACCTCAAGGTTCTCGGCGGCGCTGCGGGGGCCAGCTTGGGGGCCGCGGGATTCCTGCGCGCCGTTGCGCCGCTCGTGGAGTGGGCAGACGACCTCGATATGGATGCGTTCCTGCAAAACCACTATCGGGAGCTCGACGAAGACAGCCTGCGCGAAGTCTTGGCCCGACACGAGCAGTCGGCGAAGGATGAGTACGGCGCCGACGTGTCCATTCGTGATGTTCGGCCCGAGGCCGGCGTCTCGTTTGGATACGCGCTCAACCTCAGCATTTGCATCGGGTGCCGTCGCTGCGCCGATGCGTGCCACAAAGAAAACAACCACGACCGAGCGACAAACCAGTCGTACATCCGCGTGTTCGAGATGGAGGCGGGCGCCATCGACTTCTCGCAGGGCACCGCGAGCTACGACCACGCGGTTCCGGCTCCCGGCAAGTTCTACATGCCGGTCCAATGCCAGCAGTGCGACAACCCTCCGTGCGTGAAGGTCTGCCCGGTGGAGGCGACGTGGAAGGAAGACGACGGGATTGTCGTCGTCGACTACGACTGGTGTATCGGCTGCCGCTACTGCGAGGCGGCCTGCCCGTACCACGCCCGCCGCTTCAACTGGACCAAGCCCGAGATCCCCGCCGACGAGGTCAACGGCGACCAGGCGTACCTATCCAACCGCATCCGTCCGCAGGGCGTGGTCGAAAAGTGCACCTTCTGCCTTCACCGCACCCGCGAAGGCCGGCTGCCGGCTTGCCTCGAGGCGTGCCCGACGGGGGCTCGGGTGTTCGGAAACCTGCTCGACCCTGACTCCCAGCTGCGCTGGATCATCGAGAACAAGCGCGTGTTCGTGCTCAAGGAAGAGCTCGGGACGCAGCCCAAGTTCTTCTACTTCTTCGACGAGTAACAAGGCATGGACGCGAGCAAATCAGCCTTGTGGCAGGCCCCGGGCAAGCAGAACTACTGGGGCTTCTTGGCGCGCTGCGTGGTCGTCGCGACCCGCGGGAACATGCGCTACTACGCGTGGATGAGCCTGCTGTTCGCAGTGGGGCTCGTGGGCCTGCACGGGTTCGCGGTTCAGACGCGGGATGGCATGGGCCTCACCGCAATGAACGACCACGTCTCGTGGGGGATGTACATCGCCAACCTTACGTACATGGTGGGGCTCGCTGCGGGTGGCGTGATGATGGTGATCCCCGCCTATCTGTACCGCGACCACGAGATGCACAAGGTCGTGCTGGCGGGCGAGGTCTTGGCCACGGCGTCCATCGTGATGGCACTGGCCTTTGTGGCGGTGGACATCGGTCGCCCCGACCGCTTCTGGCACATCATCCCGGGCATCGGCCGCTTCAACTGGCCCATGTCGATGCTGACCTGGGACGTCATCGTCCTGACGGTCTACCTGGGCCTCAACCTGCATATCTGCGGGTACCTGATGTACACGCGGTTCTTGGGCGTGCAGCCGTCGCGACGGCTGTATGTCCCGGCCGTGTTTGTCTCGATCGTGTGGGCCATCTCGATCCACACGGTCACGGCGTTTTTGTACTCCGGCCTCGGCGGGCGTCCATTTTGGAACACCGCCATCCTCGCGCCGCGGTTCTTGGCGTCGGCGTTTGTCACGGGCCCGGCCGTGATCGTGCTGACCCTACGGGTGGTGCAGGCCGTCACCGACTTTCGCGTGAGCGACAAACCCGTTCGCACGCTGCTGAACATCATGCGGGTGACCGTGTTGCTCAACCTGTTCTTGCTGATGTCGGAGGTGTTCACCGCCTTCTACACGGGCGGAGCGCATGCAGTAGCGGCGCAGTACTTGTACTTCGGCACCCACGGCTACAACGCACTGGTCCCCTGGGCGTGGACTTCGGTTGCACTCAACGTCGCGGCGGCGGCGATCCTGATCTTTAGCCGGCCGAACCGTCGGCGGGTCTTGGTCGCGTGCGTGATGGCCATCGTTGGCGTTTGGATCGAAAAAGGGATGGGCCTCATCATCCCCGGGTTTGTGCCGAGCACGCTGCACGAGCTTTACGAGTACGTCCCCAACCTACTCGAATGGAAGATCACCGCAGGGATCTGGGCACTGGGCCTGATGATCTACACCGTGGGCGCAAAGCTCTCGGTCGCTGTGTACACGGAAGGACAAGGAGACAATGACAAAGCCTAGTCAGAGCCGTCGTCACTTCATCCAGGGAGCCGTTGGCGCGACCGCGGCCGGAACGGTCGGCGTTGTTCGTGCGGCAGGTCCGTCCTTGCCGGTCATGGCCCCCGCCGCGCTCCCGCCCGACATCGCGTGGAACAAAGCGCCGTGTCGCTTCTGTGGGACGGGCTGCCATGTGGAAGTTGGCGTCGCCGATGGAGGCGTTGTCGCGATCCGGGGCGACGCCAAAGCCGACGTCAACAAGGGCCTGCTGTGCGTCAAGGGCTACCACGTAGGGCTGGCGCTGTACGGCAAGGACCGTCTCACCACGCCCCTGCTCCGCAAGAAGGGCAAGCTGGTCCCGATCTCGTGGGAGGAAGCGATCGATGTCGTGGCGCAGCGCGTGCGACTCGACCCGGCCGGGTTTGCAGTCTACGGAAGTGGGCAGTGGACAATCCCCGAGGGCTTCGCGGCGATGAAGTTCGTCAAGGGGGGCCTGGGCAGCAACCAGATCGATCCCAACGCGCGCCTTTGCATGGCCTCGGCAGTGACGGGGTTCATCGCCACGTACGGGGTCGACGAGCCCGCGGGCTGCTTCGATGATCTGGACCGTTGTGACGTGGTGATCCTGTGGGGGAACAACCCCGCCGAGATGCACCCCGTGTTGTTCTCGCGGGTGCTCGATCGTCGTCAGCGGGGCGAGACGGTCCGCATCATCGACATCGGCACGCGACGTACCCGAAGCACCGAGTTCGCCGACGAGTACTTGGCCATGAAGCCACAGGGCGACATGGCCATCGCCAACGGCATCGCGCATCTGCTGATCAAGCGCGGCACCTACGACGCCGATTTTGTGCGCGATCACTGCGCGTTCCGGGCCGATAGCGACCCGGCGACGCTCAAGGGCGCAGCGATCGACTTCGACGCCTACAAGCGCGGGCTCGACCCCTATACCCCCGCCGAAGTCGAGCGCCTCAGCGGTGTCCCGGCTGCGAAGATCGAGGCCCTCGCTGACCTGTTTGGGGACCGCGATCTTCGGATCACCAGCCTGTGGTGCATGGGCATGAACCAGCACACGCAGGGCACGGCGGTGAACACGATGGTGCACGGCGTGCATCTGCTCAGCGGGCACTTTGGCCGCCCCGGAGATGCGCCGACCAGCCTCACGGGGCAACCCTCCGCGTGCGGCACCGTTCGGGAAGTGGGCACGCTCGCGCACGCGCTGCCCGGGGGGCGCGTCGTCGCCAACGCCAAGCATCGCGAGCAGTGCGAGGACCTTTGGAACGTTCCGCGGGGGCGGATCAATCCCAAGCCGGGCTACCACACGGTGAAGATGTGGGAGCAGTTCTGCAAGCCTTCGGACAAGGGCGGTGACATCCACACCATCTGGGTGCAGGTGACCAACCCTGGTCAGAGCCTGCCCAACAAGCCCGCACTGTTCGACCCCAGCCGAGCGCTCGACGAGAAGTTCTTGATCGTTTCGGATGTGTACCCGACCGCCACCACGGTCGATGCCGACCTTGTGCTGCCGTCGGCCATGTGGGTCGAGAAGAACGGGGTCTTTGGCAACTCCGAGCGTCGCACGCAGCAGTGGTTCAAGATGGTCGATCCGCCCGGTGAAGCGCGCGATGATTGTTGGCAGATCATTGCCGTGGCGCGGCGGCTGTTCGATCTTGGCGAGGCGAGCATGCGCGACGCCGACGGGAACTTCTTGTTCCACATGGCGGGCGCGGACGGTCGCGAGGTGCCGATCTGGGATTGGCCGCACTACTACGACATCAACGTCGACGAGGGGTTGTTCGAGGAGTACCGGAAGTTCACCCGGCTCAAGCACAAGGATCTCGCGCCCTACGGCGAGTACGTCAAGGCGCGCGGGCTTCGGTGGCCCGTCGTGCAGCAGCCCGATGGAAGCTGGCGCGAGACTCGGTTTCGCTTTGCCGGGTTTGACGATCCCTACGTCAAGAAGGGATCCAAGATCGACTTCTATCACTCCACCAGCGGGGACGGCCGTGCGCAGCTGTGGTCGCGCCCTTACGTGGCGCCGCCCGAGCAACCCGACGCCGAGTATCCGCTGTGGCTGTGTACGGGCCGGGTACTCGAGCACTGGCACACGGGGACGATGACCTCGCGGATGCGTCCGCTGCATCGCGCGATGCCCAGTGCCTATGTGGAGCTCAACCCAGATGATGCTCGGGCGCTGGGGATTCACAACGGGCAGGACGTGATCGTCGAGACTCGGCGCGGCGCGCTCACGCTGCCCGCGTGGATCGAAGGCCGCGGTGCGCCAGAGCCGGGCAACATCTTTATCCCGTTCTTTGACGAGGAGAGGCTGGCCAATGTGCTCACGCTCGAGGCGCACGACCCGTTCTCGAAGCAGCCCGACTACAAGAAGTGCGCGGCCAAGGTGCGGCCAGCGACGGGAGCCTGATGTTCACGCAAACACCCAGCGTAAGCGCGGCGCAGCAGCGAATTGTGCTCGCGGCAGTTGTCCTTGGCTCGTTGGCCGTCGCGGTGATCTCGACCAAGACCCACGAGGTGGCCGAGCGGGTCGTCGTTCCGGTTGCCGACGTGGGCGACGCCCCCGTGGCGCTCAGTTATTCCGGGCTGCGCGAGCGCGCGACCCCAGCCGGCTCGGATTGGCAGGCACGCTTTGCGACGTGGCCGACCGAGTCGGAGTCGCAGTCGGAGCCGGGCGACCGCGCGGGCGTGCGTGCTGCCCGGGCGCGCGGTCGAGCTTATGACGGCGCGCCGCCCACCGTGCCGCACCCCATCGACCCCCGCAGCAGTGCGAGCTGCGACACGTGCCACGCCGCTGGACTGCGGTTGTCCGCGACGGTGGTGGCACCAGCCCGCAGCCACGGGCCGTATCCGTCCTGCACCCAGTGTCACGCGCCAGCATCGCCGCGGGCCTTTGGCTCGAACGCATGGGATGAGGCTGCGTCTACGTTTGTTGGGGTGGAGTCACACGCGGGCGAGCGGGCCTGGCAAGGGGCGCCACCGACCATCCCCCACGACGCGTTGATGCGCGGAACGTGCTTGAGCTGCCACGGCCCCTTGGGGCCGACCGCGCTGCGCACGACCCATCCCGAGCGCACGAGCTGTCGGCAGTGCCACGTGACCCAGGAGCAACGATGACCCATCAGACCGAACCCGCACCCGCGCCGCTACAGAGCTTCTTAGAGGGGCACCTGGACGCGGCGGGGCTCCAGCGGTTGTGCGATGACATTCTCCTGCACGCGCGCGTCGTTCGGTGCCGCAACAAGGGCGGCGCGGCTTCGATGTCGTCGGAGTCCGATGGCGATGTGCGCGAGGCCTTTGGGTTGCTCGCAGCCGGCCAGGTACGCGCGCTGCAGATCCAGTACGCCGTGGAGGGCGTGCTGTGGTCCGACACGCTCGTGCATCACGGGGGCAGCACGCGGCTCGTCCGCACGAAGCTCGAAGCCTAACAACGGCGGCTCACGCCCGCGCGGATCCCAGTGCGCCATCGGCCGCGGGGGCGCGATGACGAGACGGCGTCTCACGGTCTGCCGGTGCGTACGGAACGGGCGCGTCGGTCGTCCGGCCGCCTGCCTCAAACCGCAAGATCCAGCGATACAGGAAGTAGATAAACACGCCGCCTGTGATCCACAGCGTGCCCAACGTTCCAAAGATCGCGAAGTCGATTGCACGGACCGCCAAGAGCACCATGGGGATAACTCTGCCCCGAACCGAACGCGATCAACCGCGCGTTGTTTTCGTCGATGGGCTCGATCGCCGCGCAGAATCTGCGCCGCGCGTCGTGAGCGGGTTGTGGGGGAGTGTCTAGGCGCCGAGCGCGGTGTAGCGGCGGATGTCGAGGGCTCCACCTGCCTGGGTCAGGCTCACGACGACGAAGCCGTCGCTCGCTGGGTCGGACGACACGCGCGTGTGGAGGGCGGGCTCGTCAGAGGAAGGCAGTCGGCGTTGGCGACAGATCTCGGAGCCGTCGTCGATGGAGTACTGGATGGCTTCAGCGGAGTCCGGCTCGTCCTGATCGGACGCGATGGTTAGCAGTGAGTCACCTTGTGGCACCCCGAGCAGTTGACCTCCGTACTGAATCGTGTCCCCGTCCTGCGTCCACACCAGCCTCCCGTCGGGGTCGACGATCGCAATCTCCTCCCCTGCGGGGCCATTGCGCCGCAAGACGGCGAGGTTGCCGTCGGCGAGCTCTACTGCTCCCGAGAAGCTGTCGTACCCGCCGTTGACCAGCCCAGCAGGTCGCTCGAACACGGTCGCTCCGCTGGCGGCATCGAGCGCATATAACGTTTGCGTCGCTGTAGTCGATCGAAGGGGGCGCCATCACAATGTACGTGCGCTCCTCGTCGCGGCTGAGAACCAACGCATACACGCCCGACTGGTCCTGGAACGAACGGTACACTGAGAACGCGCCGGTCTCGGTGTCGATAGTCCCCAGGAGCACCGTATACAGACGCTCGCGCTGGTCGAGTAACCCGTAGTCGGGGTTCGTTTCCCAAACCACGGTGGCCATGTCCAGGCGCGTATCTCGTGTCGCGAGGAAGGGCGTGCCGGAAGGCTGGGGCATGAGGGTCGCGTCACCATTCCGTATGCGGACCAGGCCCACTGCGGACTCGGACCCACGACGGCTTGTGACGGTGGCCCATAACGTCCCGTCGGCTTGGATGGCGAGCGCCCCACAGCCCTGCAGGTCAAACTCTGGCTCGGGCTGCGGGATCCGAAACCTGCCGCGGTCGATACCGTCCGGTGCAACCTCCATCAGCTCGACGCCCTGGTCGTTGCGCACCAGCACAAACGTCGTGCCGTCGGTTCCAACAGAGGCGCCGCACAGGAACTCCACCGACTCTCCCTCGAACGTCTGCTGCCAGTCCATCCGCACGCACGCGGGGGCGCTCGGTTCGGAAGGTCCACACCCGATGACACCCGCGATGAGGCAGCCTTGGATGGTCGCGGTACGTCGCATGCGACTCGTGCGCTGCAACAAGCGCACCGCGATAAAGTGTTGAAACGTTGCGCGCGGGGGCGCCTCGATCGGCAACCCGGTTGGCACATCACACGGGGCATGATGCCGCCGCGGACAAGCTCGTGGTCAAAAACGCACGGTGAGGCCGTCCAACACGATAGGACTCCGGCCGCAACAGTCCGCGCGACGTCGCAACACGCTGGTGGTGATGAGCCCGACCAACCCAATGCCCAGCGTGGCGCCGGTCACTCCCATCACAATCGGGAAGGACGGGCGCCCCAGGGCCGCAAGCCCTCCCGCGTTCATGGCGCTCGCTCCAATGCTCGTCACCACCACGAAGCCGAACTGCGCCTTGGACAGGGCGTAGTGCCGATGCCACCCGGTCGAGCCCTCTCGATACAGACGCGCGCCTTTGGCAAGCACACTCGCCCCCGCGAAGACGCCGAGCCCAGCCGCGAAGAGCGTGTACCCCGAGACCATGAGCGTCGCGGGCGTTCGGTTCGGACATCCGTCGCGGCCACACTGTCGGCCGTACACGGCGAGCCCGCTCCCCGCCACCACCAGGCCAGTGACCACCATGCCCGTTCCGACGGGGACACCGAGTGCGGCACGTTCTTCAATGCGCGAAGGGCTTGGAGGCGCGGCGACAAGGGCACCTAGGAACAATGTGAACAAGGGTCCAGACAACATGATCGCGCGCTTGGGTAGTGTCGACCGTACCGCGCTCGATCACGCGCAGGCGCGTTCCCGCGTAGGTGTGGAGCGTCGAGGTCCACATGCCGCGGCGATGTCGTCGCCGATGGCGACCACATTCTTGGCGGTGGGTCCGTAGGTGGCGTGACCAGACAGGAGGATTGCCGCTGCGGCGACGGGGGATTGTCCCAGCCGGACCGCATGTGCGCGGAGGACACCGCGTGTACCATGCCCCGAATGCGCCGCTTCTCCGTTGTACTTGCTCCGCTCGCCGCCGGTCTTCTCGGGATGTTCGCCGCGTGTTTCTCCGAGGCCGATCCGATCGGGTGCACGCCTGGAAGCAACGGGTGTGAGTGCAGTGAAGGCACATGCGACGGGTCGCTGGAGTGCAACGCCGACAGCAATTGCGTTGACCCCGACTGCACGGTCGGCGCAGCCTCGTGCACCTGCTACGGCAATGGGACCTGCGATCCTGGTCTGTCGTGTGAGAGCAGTCTGTGCCAACCCGCCGAGGGCGCGACCGGCAGCGTCAGTGCAACCGGGACGGGGAATGCGAGTGGGACCGATGACGGCCCGGGCAGCTCTGACACCGCCGCAGGCACGACTGAAGCGGCCGACGGCACATCGACGGGGGCCGCGACTGGACACGACGGCACGGAGGGCGGCGACTGCGGCGGCTGCCCGATCGGAGACGCCTGCTTCCCAGGTGGCCAGTGCAGCCCGACCCCCTACGTCCCTTGCGGGCTCGAGGGCGCGTGTCCGGTTGGCGTTTGCGAAGACCTCGGTCAGGGCGCAGCCGACGTCTGCGCTCCGCCCTGTCGCGATGTTTCCGAGTGCCCTCAAATCCCTGGCGTCACAGTCGAGTGCATTCAGAAATCAGGGTGCAAGATCGTTTGCGAAAACAAGGACGACTGTGGCTCGCACCCAGGGGTCACCTGTATTGATGGCGAGTTCTGCGGGTTCCCGACCCAGTAACGGCGCCGTCCTACGCTGTAGGCCCAGCACTACAGAGACGAGCAGAAGCCGCCATCACCCGCGAGCACCTCGCCCGTGCAGACGGCTTCGACGCAATCGAGCCCCGCGGCACACGGTAGGTTGTTCACGCACGACTCGCCCACGCCCCCGGGCTGAGCGCAGCGTCCGGCGGGGCAGTTGCCGCTGGCACATTCTGCGTGGCCCATGCACGCGCCGCCGTCCGGCGTCGTCGCCTCGCAGACTTCCTCTTGTGCCCCTTGGCACCGCAGACCCTCAGCGCACGTTCGGTCGGGGCAAGGCGCACCGAGGCCGGGGAGTCGAACACAGAGCTCGGCTGTTCCCGAGCAGTACAAGCCTTCATCGCAGCGCTCGCCGAGATCGCAGGGCTGGCCGTCCTCGCCGAGGCGCACGTTCTCCGCATTCTGACAGCGGCCGTTGAGGCACCACAGACCTGGGCCACAGGTCGAGTCGTCGGTCGACCCGTCATCAAAGCCCTCGTTCCCCTCGACTACCACGGTGCCGCAGTCGGATCCCTCGAACAGGGTGCCGTGGTAGAGCGGACAGATATCGGTGTAGCTGACCTGGAGCCGTTCGTCGCAGGGGAGGGTGGCGACCCACTCGACCATGCGGTCCAGGCACCGCGGATCAAACGTCTGGTCGCCGTTGCCCAGCGTGATCTCAAGCGCGGCGATGTCGGGGAAGCTCCAGGTGGATTCGGCCGGGTCCGCGTCGGGGTCGACGTTGACTTGGCAACCGCACTCGGCGATGCGCTGCTGCAGGGCCACATCGAGCCGGGTGATCGCGTGGTCGTCGCGACCGTCCCCGTCGTTATTGCAGGCACCCAGCACAGTCACAATGCCCGCCACGACAACCCAACGCTCCATGACCCAATCGTAGCAGGCGGTGGTCGCCCCATCGGACAAACCAGCGCGTTCATGGGGTTCGCGGTTTTCTTTGTGGCGTGCGGGCGGGCGCGTAGGTTGAGCACATGGTTGGTGCAGCTTTGTTGCTTCCTAGCGTGGTGACCGCGTTGTGGGTCGGACCCCCTGCGCTTCCCGAGGAATCCGCGCAACCGGACAGCGCGGCGCCCAAGCCGGTTGTCGCGCAGCCCGTGGCGGCAGAGCCAGTCGCAGCAGAGCCCGTGGCGGCAGAGCCCGTGGCGGCAGAGCCCGTCGCAGCAGAGCCAGTCGCAGCAGTGCCTGTGGCCGACGAGCCCACGCCCGTGGTCGGTCCTGCGGCGAGCGACGAGGGCGCGACGGTCGCCAGACGTCGTGAGTCCCAAACCCGTGCGGCCCAGGGCGACGGCGACCCCGTTGAGCGTTTCGAGGCCGGCATGTGGGGCATGCAGTTTACGTTTGGCGGGCTCGCGTCCCTGAGCATCGCGGGTGTGGATACCCATGGGGTCAACCGCACGCTGTTTCCTGAGCTTGGCTTTCGCAAAGTGCGCTCCGACGAATGGTCGATCCCGTTCTCGATCGGCGCGGGGGTGTTCCACCACGAGCCCGACGGTTCCTCGGCCCAAAACGATCTTGGGATCGCGGGCAGCGTTGGCGCGCAGCGCTACTTCCGGGTCTGGCGCCGGATCGCCCCCTACGCGGGAGGACGCTTCCACCTTCACTACCTGGACCCCACAGGGACCGACAACTGGCTGGTGAACATCGCCGTTGGGCCCACGCTCGGCATCGAGTACTTCGTTGGTGACAGGGTCGCCCTGACGCTCGAGGGCGATGCGTTGGTCGGGATCAACGTGTTCGACGCCCTGCTGCAGGTCGACTGGGGCACCTCGCTCGCCGCGGGCGGTCAGACCGGACTCGTCTTCTACTTCTAGCGCGGCCGCACTATCCTGACGCCGTGGTCGCGTCTCCCGATCGGTGCTTCGGCCCCGACTACCTCGAACAGCTCGTGCTTCGCGACGGTTCGCGCGTGCAGCTGCGGCTCATCCGCGCGTCGGACAAGGAGCGCCTCACCGCGGGGCTGGCTCAGTTGTCGCCGCAGTCCCGGTACTTGCGATTTTTCACCGACAAGGATCGGCTGACCGACGGCGAGCTGCGCTACTTCACCGAGGTCGACGGCGAGGACCACTTTGCGCTCGGCGTTGCGCTCCTCGAGGACGACGGTAGCGAGGGCGAAGGCGTTGGCATCGGGCGCTTTGTGCGACTGCGCGACGAGCCCAAGGTGGCAGAGCCCGCCCTGGCTGTGCTCGATGCCATGCAGGGCCAGGGGCTGGGTCGCCTGCTCATGCTCCGACTGATCTCCGCGGCGACCGAGCGCGGCGTCGAGCGATTTCGGTGCGACTTTCTGGCGATCAATCGCTCGATGGGCGACCTGCTGCGCAACGTATCGTCCGGCGTCGTGTTCAAGTCGGATGGACCCGTGGTCACGGCGGAGTTTCCACTCCCGAACGTCGCGCCGGATGTCTCGGTGGATGAAGCAGAGCAGGGCGGGCCCATGCTGTCGTGGCTCAAGCTTGCGGCCGAGCAAGTGGTACAGCTGCGGCGCCGGTTGACCGTGCGGTCGGAGCACGTTCGCGAGCGCTGGCACGAGCTGCAGGATGAGATCACTGTGCGCGCCCGGAAGATCCGCGGGGACGAGGAGTCGTAGCGACGAAGGGTCGTAGCGACGAAGGGGGTTGGTGGCGAGAACACGACATGGGCAACCGTGGTCGTGCTACTCATGGTCTCGGTCGGCGGTACCCGGCCTTGGGTTCCGATGCACGGATTTCGATTGGCCTTGTTGATTGTTGGTCTCACGGGGGCCGGCTGCGGCGAGACAACCAAAGACCTGCCGCCGCCAAGTGCCAATGCCGAGCCAATGCCAGAGCCGACGGTCCCCGATGGCCCAACCGTCGTCACGCCTGCGCAAGACACTCCATTTACGCTTCACAAGGCTGTCGTCCGGCTTGGAAAGAGCGGCATGTCGCTTACCGTCGACGCCAAGGGGCAGATCGTCTTCGATCCCGCCGCGAAGGGGGTCGGGGCGGTGCTCCAGATGGGCACGCTGACTTCCGACGGCACGCTGAGCTTCGATGGGGAGCCCGCCGCGTCCATCGACGCAAACGGGAGGGTCACGCGGGCGCCTGGGTCAGGCGATGCCAAGTCCTGGGCCAAGCCCGGCGTCGAGCTCATCGTCGATGCCGATGGCAGCTCTACGTTTGGTGGAAAAGTCCAAGTCCGGTGGTCGGCGGACGGAACGCTGGAGGGCGCCATCGGTAAGGACTACAGGCGCCGGTTTGGCACGCCCGCGAGGCTCGACGGGCCGCCCGAAATGCGGCGGCTCGTATCGCTCGTCTTGCTGCTGATCGAGTGGAAATAGCGCGTCCGAGGGTCTCTCCAAATACGACATTGATGTCGTATTTGGGGGAATCTTGTCGCGGCAAGTGCGAGGATGCGGCAGTCCGATGTCGATGACAGCAGCGCGTTCTGTGATGACGGCGGTCGTGGCTCTCGGCCTCGCCTGCGGTCGAAACTATCCTGTAGCCAAGCCCGGGGAGCGGCTGCGGGAGCTGCCCGGGACCGCGGTGGTTGCCGCCCTGCCGACCCAAGGCCTGCGCGTGTTGGTTTGGAACGTCAAGAAGAGCCAGATGCCGTCGTGGTCGATAGACTTCGAGCGGCTCGCAGGCGCGGCCGACCTGGTGCTGCTGCAGGAGGCCCACGATCACGAGCGGTTCCGCGGGGGCATCGGCACGCGGGTCGACATGCACTGGCAGATGGGAATCAGCTTCTTTTTCGCCAAGCAGAACTCAGCCGCGACCGGCGTTGCGACTGGAGCTACCGCGCGAGCCGACACCGCGACGGTCGTCCACGCGCCGAAACGAGAGCCGGTCGTCCCTACCCCCAAGGCGACTCTGCTCACCACCTACCCGCTCGAGGGACGCGCCGACGCTTTGTTGGTCGTGAACATTCACGCGATCAACTTTCGTCGAGCCAAGCACCTGCGCGAGCACCTCGAGACCGCCAGCGCCGCGATTACCCGGCACAACGGATCGGTGATCTTCGCGGGCGACTTCAACACGCACCATCGCCCTCGCATGGCGGTGGTCGAGCAGTTCGCGAGCGACCACGGCCTGCATCCCGTGTTCCCCAACTGGGTCGAGGGCGCGGGCAAAAAGCCGGTCGTCGACGGCCGCATGCGACACTTGAAGTTGCCGCTCGACCACGTCTACGTGCGGGGCCTCCGTGCAACGTGCGCTCGCGTCCGCCCCGAGGTCGCGGGCTCTGATCACAAGCCGCTCGAGGTTGTTTTCGACGTTGAGCCGCAACGCGCCCCGTGACCCCACGTTGTTCCGGTTGCGACTGGATGTGTCGTCCGGACACCCGGGTGCGTGTCCAGGCCAGGATCACGCAAACGCTCTGAGCAGATTCATCTGACGCCCAAGCACACCCCTTGGGTGCTGCTCTACCGCCCTGCGTCGAAAGCCTCTTGCTTGAGTTCGTCCAGCACCCGGCGTCCGCCTATGACGCCAATCAGGCCGATGGGCACGAAGAGCGCGCAGCCGATCATGACGAGGATAGCCCCGGGCCTGCGGGCGCCCGCCGCGATCAGCAGGGCTCCGCCGAGCGAAACCAGGACCGATACGCCCATGGCAATAGAGAGGCCTGCAGGGTACTCGCCGGTTGTCCCGAGCAGGAGAACCAACAATCCGTTGATGATGACACTTGCGATGATGAGGCCGTTCATTCCTGTTCTCCCCGCGCCTGGTCCGCGGCTGGTTGGGAGGGCTGGCTGTCGCGCACGGCGGCAAGCACGAGCTGGAGATCGGACGGTTCGAGCACTTTGACTGGGAGCCTAATCTTCTTCCCGTGCACGACGAGGAAGATCTTGTTGGGCCCGCGGTTGTCGATTTCGGCAACGTCCCTGTACCGAATGAGATGCCGAGCCGTCGCAGGCGCGAGCTTCATCTCAAGGTGATCCTCGTGCAACACGATGACCGGGTTCTTCTCGCTCCAGAACCCGATGACAATAGTGAGGATGCCGACCACAACGAAGATGCCCATGGTCCCTCCATTGAGGGAGCCCAGCACGCCCATTCCGGTCGTGATAGCTCCCATGATCTTCTGCGCTCCAGGACTGCCCATCCCCGTGCTTCGCCGGTAGATCTGACGCATTCGTTGAATATGCCTCCCAACCCTCGCGCAGTCCAACCTCGAGCAAGGTTATTCAATGAGTGCGACGACAACACGTATGAAGAAGACGTGACAACACCTGGGCAGCGGGGTTCCCCAATGAGTCCCTGACCCGTGTCGGGCTCACTCCCGAGGCGTGGCGTTGACGGCTTCGATGACTGGGGTGGTGGTTGAGAGTCGCGTTCGTCGTCTGGGTGTGCGCGCCCTCGGTCAACACCCGTATCGCTTCCACTTGGGCCACCGTGCGACCCGGGCACGAACGTCGCGCGCGACCCGTTTGACTCGCTCGGTCAGCGTGCCGTGGACACGGAGTTGGTGCACGGGCGAGGTGAGCCGGAAGCAACCTCTGAACAGACTCGCGGTTGGGCCGCGACTGTGGTCTTCAAACGAATCCGCAAAAATCCGCAGGCTCGTCCGGAAAACCGATGAAGGGTGGTGTCCTACAAGGTGGCAGGGGCGCGCCTCTACGGCAGCACACTGCGGAGGTCAGAGTATGGGCGAGTCAATGATGCTCGCGGCGCGTCGGATCGCGTTGCGATGGGTACCAATCCTTGGGGTTTTGGCGATTGGCTGCGGTGGCGACGCCTCGACCGGTGATGGCGGCGGCACCCAGGGGGGCGTCGGACTTCCGGACGACGGAGTCGGGTCAGACGGATCTGGTGGCGGAGACGACTCGAGCGGCGGCGCAGGCACGGGCTCCGACGCTGGCGTTGGGGAGCCCGGGGAATGCGACGCGCCGCCTCCGGAACCCTTTGGCATCCCGACCGATCCGACGTGTCAGACCGAGCCCGCGGTTGGCATGTTCGCGCCCGTCGTGGAGTGGACGAAGTACGACTGGATCGACCTTCCCACGTCGCGGAGTAGTGTCACGACGCCCATCGTCGCTCAGATCACCGACGACAACGGCGATGGGCTCATCGATGAAGACGACACGCCCGACATCATCTACGTCACCTACGAGACCAACGGTGTGCTGCGGGCGATGTCGGGCGACGGTAGTGCGGAGATCCTCAGCGTTCCTGTCTCTGGCTTCAACCGCACCACCTTGATCGCGGCCGCAGACATCGACAATGACGGCATTGTGGAGATCATCGGCATCGATAGCGCCAAGCGCGTGGTCGCCTTGGAGCACGACGGCACGCCGAAGTGGACCTCCGCAGCGCTCGGCAATCACGTGTCGACCTACGACAACGCGCCTGCGATTTCCGACATGGACGGTGATGGGAACGTCGAGATTATCGCGGGCCGGGCGATCCTCGACTCCGCGGGGAACTTGATCGCGGCCGGCGACCACGGGAAGGGCTCGGGCGCGGGGAACGGGAGCGCGGCGATGTCGTTCGCCGTCGATGTTGACGGCGATGGGCAGCAGGAGGTGGTGGTCGGCGACGCGCTGTACCGCATGGACGGCACGGCTATCTGGTCCAACGGCGAGCCCGACGGCTACCCCGCGGTGGCGGACTTCGATCTGGACGGCATCCCGGAGATCGTCGTGGTGTGGAGCAACAACATTCGCCTGCAGCGCAGTACCGACGGGGCCGTGCTGTGGACCGCGCCCGTACCGGGAGGCAACGGCGGGCCGCCCACGATCGCTGACTACGACGGCGATGGCCTCCCGGAGATTGGGATCGCGGGTACGAGCACATACACCGTGTGGGAGGGAGACGGCACCGAGGTCTGGTCCAACCCGACCCAAGACGCTTCTTCGGGCATCACCGGGTCGGCGGTCTTCGACTTCGAGGGCGATGGGGTGGCCGACGTGGTGTACGCCGACGAAACGCGGCTTTGGATCTACGCCGGACACAACGGCGCGGTGAAGCTCGAGTTCGAGGAGCACTCCAGCGGCACGCGGCTGGAGTACCCCGTCATCGCCGATGTGGACGGCGACGGCGAAGTCGAAATCGCGTACGTCAACGAAGCCTACAACGGTGGGATCCGCGGCCTGACCGTCATTGGCGACGCAAACCACAGCTGGCAGCCGGGTCGCAAGATCTGGAATCAGCACGCGTACCACATCACCAACATCGCTGATGACGGCACCATCCCGGCCAACGCCGCTCCGAACTGGGGCCAGTTCAACAACTTCCGATCCGGACACGTCGGTCCCAACGACGGCCTTGCGATCCCTGGAGTCCAGGTGTTCGGCGCTGACCCCTGCGACGGCAGCTGCGAGGATAACCTGCGCACGATGTACTTTCAGATCGGCAACGGCGGCGCGGGCCAGCTGTCCACGGAGGTCGAGGTCGAGATCTACGGCATCGCGGACGACGGCGTTGAAACGCTGCTTGACACGCTGCTGTTCAATCCGCCGCTGGAGGCCGGCGACACCACCGACGGCCTGCCCGTGGAGGTCGATCCGCTGCTGTACCCCAGCGTGCGCGCCGAGGCGCACGCGTCCGAGTTGATCTGTAATCCTGGGGTCGCGGTGGTCGAGGTCGCGGTGCCGGGCTGCCCCGAGTGGCCGCCGCCGGCCGGCTGAGCCCGCCGAACTCCGAACCGCTGTATCGTCGCTCTCGCGTTCGTGCCGATCCTGCCTACTGTCTCTGTTCGGGCGCTGTCCTGGCTCGTTGAGTTTGCTCGACGGCAAGGGGCCGACGTCGAAGCGTTGCTGCCGACTCGCCGCCTTCGTGCACTCGATCTCAGCGACGAAGACGGTCGCATCAGCGCCACGTCGCTGCTCGGATTTTGGGGACGCGCCGTCGCGCTGACTGAGGACCCCGCGCTCGCGCTGCACGCCGCCGAGGCCATCGACGAGTCCTCGTTTGGCGTGCTGTCGTACCTCGCCGTTACCAGCGCAAACTGGCACGACTCCTTTGAGCGAGTGTGCCGCTACCAGAAGCTGTTGGACGCGAGCAGCCGATACGAGCTGCGACGCGACGGCGACGTCTCGACGTACCGCGTCTCGACGTTGGCACCCGGCGCCGACCGCCGCCACCTCGTAGAGTTCTCGGTGGCGACGTCGTTCTGCTACAGCCAGCGTTTTGTCGCCGCGAGCTGGACGCCCAGGGAGGTGTTCTTTGCTCATGCGCCGCCGCCGGACACCGCGGAGCACGAGCGGATCTTCGGGGTACCCGTCCGCTTCGGCGCGCGACACAACGGGTTCTCCTTTGACGCCGCGCTGCTTCAGCGCCCGATGAAGCGGGCCGAAGCGGGATTGTCGGCCACGCTGGAGCGCCTCGCAGAGCAGCTCGCGGCGCGGGTCCCCACCAGCGACGACATCGTGGCCCAGGCAACGACCGAGCTGTCGCGTGCGCTCGTCGGCGGTGACCCCGGGCTGGCCCCGCTGGCGCTGGCGCTCGGCATGACGCCGCGTACGCTCCAGCGCCGCCTCCGCGAGCACGAAACCAGCCACAAGTTGCTGCTGGACGAGGTCCGGCACCAGCGAGCGCGCGACCTGTTGATGGCGGGTGAGCTGTCGATCTCCGAGGTCGGCTTCCTGCTTGGCTTTTCGGAGGCTGCGGCATTCAGCCGCGCGTTCAAGCGCTGGTCGGGACAGACTCCGGGCGCCTTTCGGGTCGACGCCACGTCGCCGACGTAAGCCTGCTGACCTGCGTTGCGGGCCGTGTGGGAGGCAGCCCCGAGTTGTCGTGCGCGGTCAATTGATTGTCGCGCGGCATCAATGCTGCGTGCGACCTCTGCCCACATGGTGAGTGCATGCCCGCTCGTCGAATCGCTTTGTTCGCACTGGGGGTGGTCGGCTGCGCCACCGCCACCGAGCCTCCGTCGGATCCGAACGCTTCTGCTGTCACCGCAACGTCCGGTGGGGGGACGGCGGAGTCCTCGGGGGACACGTCCGAAAGTGGCGCTGCGGAGGAACAGATGCCTCCGGCCGTCCAGGCGTTTTGGGACGCATTCCACGACGACGACTACGAGCGCCTCCCCGCGCTGATCACTGCGCTTGAGGAAGCCCGGGCCGCGACACCGGGAGACTTCGACTTGGAGTTCATCGCCGCGCACGCGCAGCTGTGGCAGATCGCCGAGGCGTCCCGCAACCCAAGCTCGACCGACGCCGCCACGCTCGAGGGGGTCATGAACGCGGTCGATGGATTCGAGCGGGCCGAAGCATTGCGCCCAGACGATGCTCGGATTCCATGCTGGCGCGGGCTGCTGCAGCTGCAGACGGGGCGGCTCTTTGGCGACGCAACGCTCATCGAGGCGGGGCAGGCCGGACTCGACCGCGCCGTCGAGGAGTTCCCGGAGTTTGGGTGGTTCTGCCGTTTTTATGCCGACTGGGAGCAGCCCGTGGAGTCCGAGGCGTTCCAAGCGGCCGTGCAAGCGGGCTGGAATAGCGTTGACGTCTGCACCGACACGCCGATGGACCGCGAGCACCCCGACGTCGCGCCGTTCCTCGACCAGGCCACGGACGAAGGTCCGCGTCGGGTGTGCTGGAACCTCGACGTCGTGCCGCACAACGAAGAAGGCTACTGGCTGATGATGGGAGACCTGCTCGCCAAAGACGGTCAGACCGATGTCGCACGTACGCTCTACGAGAACGCGCGGTACCGCGACAGCTACGACAGCTGGATCTTTAGGCCCGAGCTCGAGGCACGGCTGACAACCCTGGACGACCGCGTGGCGTCCTACCGCGATGCCGATCCAACCAATGATGCGGCGCTCGGCTTGGCCAATGGCTGCGTCGTTTGCCACGCCGACTAAGCGCGCGTCTCAAACCAGAACACGAAGGGAACGAGGAGAGAACAATGCAACGATGGATCATCACATGGGCAATGTTGGGGGCAGCGTGCGGACAGGCAGAGGATGGCGACCGGCCAGTGCCGTACGGGGTCACCGCGCTAGGCGACGCGTCTTCCGGCGACGCCGCGACCGACGACCCCACCGACGCGTCGGAGTCGGGGGCGTCTGAAAACGGCGGCGCCACCGAAGAAGGCGGCGCAGAGCCGGGTGAGAACGAGGACGACGGCGGGGAGGGTGACGACAACGCCAGCGGTGACGATGGCGTTCCCCCCGGGGGCTCGACGGGCGGAAGCTCGGACGACGATCCTCCCGCAACCACGGGCAACGGCGGCATGGACCCCGTGGCCGAGTGCGTGGCCGATGCGGTCGACGCCTGCGAAGCGTGCGGCTGCGGGAACTGCCTGGCGCCCTTTGACGCCTGCCAAGCCGACGCGGGGTGTGTCGCTATCCGCGAGTGCGCCACCCAGGCCGACTGCGCTGGGATCGCCTGCGCCGGGCCGTGTGGCGACACGATCAACGACCACGGTGGAGTCTTCGGCGCCTCACTTGCGATTCTCACCACGCTCGGCGAGTGCATGGACGCAGGGTGTCCGGGCTGCACGCCCGGCAGCTGAGCGCGGGGGGGGCGCGAACGCTGGCGAGCGCGCGCTGCGAGTCCGCGTGGTATGCCAAGGCCATGATCGAAGAGGTAGCTCGGCTGCGGTCGGAGGTGAAGGCCATGCGACGCATGCTCATCGGAACGGTGCTCGCTTTCATCGCGTGCGCCACGACCCAAACGCAGGCGGTACCGCCCGCTTCGAAACCGGCAGGCACACCAGCCGTGCTGGACGTGGAGCGGATCAACATCCGGGAGCCTGATGGCACGATTCGGCTCGCGATCAGCAACGGTGCCCGCGCACCCGGCCCGATTGTCGACACAGAACGCGGTGAGGAGGATGACCGGGTTGGGGGCAATGGCGCTGGTCTCGTGTTCTACAACGAGGAGGGCTCCGAGAACGGAGCCCTCTACTTCGACGGCGACTCCGTCGGGCTGTCGCTCGATCGCCAGCACCAAGACCAGACGATTGTCTTGGCGTACGGTGAGGAGGCCGAGGGCTATTTCTCAGGTCTGCTGCTGTACGAACGCCCCGACTACCCCCACAAAGAGACGCTGAAGCGCGTCGACGCGGTGGCCGGGTTGCCCGCCGATGAGGCCAAGGCCCAGATGCGCCAAATGCAGGACTCCGGCGCCTTTGGGACCTACCGCATGATGGTAGCCAAAGACGAGCACGGCGCCGCGATCATCGAACTGGCCGATCGAAGACAGCGTGCTCGCTTGCGGATGAGTGTCGATGCCACGGGCAGCCCGCGACTGCAGTTCTTGGACGAAGACGGGGCGGTGACCTACGCCCTGCCTCCGCAATAGGCCGTGCGCGGAAGATCTGCGGTGACGACGAGTGTTGGCCACGGAGGGCGTCGCTACCCGCGCACACCGACGCCTGTTAGCGTCCGCGCTAGCGGTGCCAGCATGAGACGTGCAGAGTACGGGTTTTGGGTCCTCGGTTGTTTCCTGGCAGCCGCCTGTGGGGACGACGGTGTCGCCGATGGCGGCGAGTCGGGGTCGACTTCAGCCGCGACACCGACAACGCTCGGCACTCTGAGCACAAGCGCGGTGGACGAGGGCAGCGGCTCCGACGGCGCTGGGACGACGGGCGGGCCGGCCACGATGGGCGAGCCAACCACGACCGACGGATCCGAATCCGACGGCAGCGGGAGCACGGGCGAGCCGCCACCCCAGCAAACGGACTGCGAGGCGCTCGAGCTGCTGGTCGCCAGCCTCCGCGACGACCCCGTGGATGGCGAGGCCGAGATCCACACGTTCTTTGGCGACGTCGCGTACGGCGAGCACGGATTTCCGATGCTCGACGACGACCGCATGTGCTTTGCCTACCGCGACGCGGTCGGCGTGCCGATCTCAGTCGCGGGCGACTTCAACGCTTGGGAGCCCGATGAGCACGCGCTCGAGTACGCCGCAGAGGGATTCGATCTGCGCTACGCCATCATCGACCGCCCCGCCGACGCTGGCGGGCTCTACAAGTTCGTGCGGGCCAACAAGACGCCCGAGTTCTTTGCCGATCCGTCGGCGCGACGCTTCGGGTGGGACGAGTTCGGTGAGTACTCGCGCATCGCCCCTGATGCGACGGCGAGCCACATCGAGCGCTGGCCTGCGTTCGACGAGGCGGTTGGCTCGCTCGAGCCGCGGGATGTCACCGTGTACGTGCCCGCGGGCGGCTTTTCCGAGGAGGATCTCGCAGTGCTCTATATGCACGACGGGCAGAACTTGTTCTCGCCCGAGGCCTTCTTCGGCGGGTGGCGGGCGGGTGCAGCGATGGACGCTGGTATCGGTGATGGCTCGTTGCCACCGACGCTCATCGTCGCGATCAACAACACGGCCGCGCGATTCGACGAGTACACCCATGTCGAAGATGGCATCGACGGCCGCGTGTTCGGCGGTCGTGCGCAGGAGTACGCAGATTTTGTCGTCGATGGGGTCAAGCCGTTCATCGACGCGCGCTACCCAACGTCGAGAGCGGTGGAGCGGACAGGGGTTGCGGGCTCGTCGCTCGGCGGGCTCGTCAGCTTGTACCTCGGCTGGCGGCATCCCGACGTGTTCGGAGCGGCATCGTCGATGTCGGGGACGCTCGGCTGGGGCTCGTTTGAGCTCGGCAATCCGGTCATCGCCGACCTGTTCGCCGACGATCCGCCCGAGGGCCTACGGCTGTACGTCGACTCGGGCGGCGACGGAGACCCTGGCTGCCCGGGCGGTGGCTCGGACAACTATTGCGACAACGTAGCGTTCGCCGACACGCTGCGGTCGCTGGGGTGGGTGGACGACGCCGACCTGCGGTACGTGTGGCAGCCGGGGGCACCGCACAATGAGCTTGCGTGGGCCGACAGGCTTCCCGCGATGCTGAGTTGGTTTCCTGGGAACCTCTGAGTTCAAGAAAGGGGGTACGCGGTCTGGGCGACTGCGGGCGGACCCGCAGCGCAAAAAAGGGGATAATCGCTCGTCATGCGCGATTCGATCCTGGCGGGGCTGGAGATGTTTGTGCAGGGCGTGTTGCGTCGGGGCGGCGACGGCGAGCTTTCGTTTGGCAAGCCGTTGAAGCGGGTGCCCAAGGGGCTGCCGCCTGGGGCGGCCGAGTTCTTCACCACCGTGGCATCCCGCGTTCGGGTGCGCTGGCATCTGGACGACGTGGTGGGGGATGGCCTGCCCGACGAGTTCGAGGAGTGCCGCGCTGGCGAGCTCGACCTGCACCCCAAGTGCTTCGAGGTTGTGGCGTCGGACTGGACGGTCAGCGATGATCCGGTTTGGGCGGGCAAGGCAGTCTTCGCGCCCGATGGAAGCGGTGACTACCTCGGGATCGATGCAACGGGCCGGGTGTTCTTCTTGTCGCACGATCTCGACGAACCGCACGGCAGGCAGCTGGCGACCAGTCTGACCGATCTGCTGGAGCGCTGGGCGCCGCTGGGCTGCGTGGGCCCGGCGGGCGTCGCCATGTCGCCGTTCTTGACGCGGACACGGCTCTCATGCCGGGGGCCCGCGGCGCGTCGCTTCCTCAGGATCTTGGGTGGAGACGACCGGGACTGGAAGGCGGCCAAGCGGGCGCGCACCAAGCGTGTCGCCGCCCGGAGCAAGGCTGTCGCGCAGGATTCGGCCGTATTCGAGAAGTTCATCGAGGCCCTGACGGACAAGCGGCTCGACAAGAAGTGGCGCGCCCATCATGCGTATGTGGTGGACATGGTCGAGCGCTGCTACGGGCGCGCGCCGTCCCCCGCGCTGCGAACGTTGCTGATGCACACCCCCGGAAAGGAGGTCGGTGCGTTCTTGCCCGAAGTCCCGGGGGCAACCATCACCTCGTGGGACAACGCATTTGTTCAAGCGCAGAGTGACGTGCTGTTGCTCTGCGGCGCCCTGACGAACACCTGGCCCATCGGCAAGAGCTACCTGGTGGAGGTGCAGCCCGGGGCGGATCAAGTCAGCGTCCGCCGGCCGCTGTTGGGGTTCGCTGGCGTCGTTGATTCGCTGCAAGAATTTGCCCGGCAACTCGCACTCAAGAAGGTGCGACGCAATACGGCGGCGGAAGGAGACGAGTCGTCGTCACCGACGACGCGCGCGGCCTCGCTCGCTGAGCCGTCCGCAATGTTGCGTGCGTTGTTCGAGAACTACGCTGTCTATCGTCACGTGCACAAGGTCGAGCCGCAGCCGCAGCCGGCCAATCTTCGCGAACTCGACTGCGCCAGTGCGCTCCGCGCGTTGTGGATGTCGTACCTCAGCGGGGTCGAGCTGTCGCTGGCTGAGGCCAAGGAGCATCCTGCGGAGTTGGTGAGCGGTGCCGCGGTGGTCATTGAGTCGCTGCTCGACGGTCGCGACGCTCGCAACCCCGCGAACTTTCTCCACGCGGCGCGAGACGTCTGCATGGGTGAAGCGTCCTGGCCCGCCGAACACGAAGACCCGCAGCGCCTGGTCAACACGGCCTATGGAATGCAGAAGGAGGGACGGTGGGACGAGATGCTGGCGGTCGCCGATGAGATGATCGATGGCGGGCTCCGCCTGGATCACGCATGGCCGTATCGCGTTCGCGCGCTGCAAGGCCTCGAACGGCACGAAGATGTGCTGGAGGCTGCAGACACCGCGCTGCTGTTTTGCGAGCTGGGAAAAGCTGCGCTGTTTGGCGCCAAGGTCACTTCGCTCGCTGCGTTGGGAGAACACGCCGCCTCCGAGGCCCACGTGTGGTGGTGCTCGCCCCACTACCGTCTCAACACGCTGAAGCGGTAATCGGCCGTGCCGATCCTCGCTAGCCTTTGACGGTCACGCAGCCGTCGATCGCCTGCTGCACCGTCTCCGCAAACGACCGCGCCTCATCGAGCCGCTCCGCAGGAAAAGGCTCCAGCGACACGCTCCCCGCTGGCCGGACACCGACGATCTCCAGCACCCCGCGGCCCTTGCGGTCGACGTTCACGCTCGCGGTGGTCAGGTGTCGCACGTGGCGGCGATTGCCGACGATCTTGTGCCAGTAGAAGACCTCGACCACGTGGCCATCGAAGGTCAGGAGGGAGCCGTTGAGGTCGATCTCGATCATCGCGTCTTTGCGGTCGAGTATCCCATAGTGGCGTGGCAGCCACGTCTCGGAGCACCTGCAAGACGCACTAGGGTGACAGGGTCATGGGGCACACCTCTGGATCTGTCGCGATCGGCCCGCAGGCGCCAGAGAGCGTGCAGCAGCATTCCATCCCGCTGGCGCGCGGCATCGAGTCTGCGATGCAGCATTGCGGATCACCGTCGGCCACCACTTCGAACTCGATGCAGCGGGGGCACGAGTGTGCGCACTCGAGCCCGGGTACGGCTGGCACCCCGCATACGGTGGCGCACTGAGCCGCCAGCGCGGCCTTGTCCTCAAAGCCTGTGTCGCAAACCTCGCCCGGCCGCAGCTGGACTCCGGTGACTGGGCTGAGGATCGGATCGAGGTCGACGACGCCGTTGCCGCACAGCCCGCACTCCGTCAGATCGATCTGGCACTCGGCGCAATGCAGCCGACCCGACTCGTAGGTCAACTCGGGCCGGCCGGGAACGGGCATGCCTTCGCACAGCGAGCCGGAGCCCTGGATGAACCCTGGCTCGGGGTCGCACGCTTCGGTGCCCTCCACGATCCCGTTGCCACACTCTTCACACCCGCTGTCGTCGAGGCGGCAATCGACGCATCTCATCTGTCCGGCGTGCGGGCAGCTGGCTTCGATTGCGACCCCGGGCTCGCACTCCTCGCCGAGGGCAGCTGCGTCGACGATGCCATCGCCGCATACGCCGCATTGGACGGCGTCGGTGACGATCTGGCATGTGTCTGGGTCGCAGGCCGACTCGCCGAGCGCGCGCGGGGTGTCGCCGCATCGCCCCTCAAACGACTCCGCGACGAGGGGGTCGCATTGCTCGCCAGCGACGCCGTCGACGTAGCCGTCGCCACAAGCCATCTGTGGGTCGAGCTCCAGCACGCATGCGGCCGCCAGTCCGCACGCCCCCGCCGCGAGCAAAGCCCACGATCGTGCGACCCAATCCACTCGTTCACGATAGCAGCCGCGAACTCCGCCGGCCACGCGCGTAACGGGGCGCGCTCGTGGACTGGCCCGAAAAACAGACTTGATCGTCTGGCATTGCAGTGGCACTACCGCGGCATGGGTAGTTGTTGGAATGGTTTCGGTGCGCGGCGGTCGGTTCGCGCTTGGGTGGTGGGCGTTGTGTGCATTGTGGCCTGCGGCGACGACGGCGTGAACACGGACGGGGGGTCCTCCGGTGCGCCCACGACCGGGGCGACCGGTACGTCCGCGCCTTCGACGGGCGACTCAGGGACGGTCGGTGGCTCTACCGCAGCCGACGACACGGACGGAACAACGGGCAGTGCCACGACCGCGGGCGACACGACCAACACGACGGGCTCGGAAGGCGGCTCGACAGGTGACACGGGGACGACGAGCGAGACTGGGGAAACTGAAGGCGATAGCTCGGGCGATACGACGGGCGGTGGGGTCTGTGCCCCCGTGGCGCCGCAAGGGGACACATGTCTGGTCGACGACGACTGTCAGATCTCCGGAGACTGCTGCAGCTGCGTCGCGTACAACCCGATGTTCGGTGCTCCAGGGAACTGTGGCGGTGGGTGCGGCCAATCCGTCTGTGAGCAGATCGGCGCCGACTCGGCGGTGTGTAGCAGCGGGGTCTGCCAAGTGCTCGGCGGTAGCTGCGACCAGACGACGGTCACGTGCGACCGTGCCGTGCCCGCGTGCCCGGCGGGCGAGCTGCCGCAGGTCGTCGACGAGTGCTACACGGGGCAGTGTTTGCCGGTTGAGCATTGCGACTGGGTCCCCGACTGCTCGTTTTGCCCAGGCGGCGAAGTCTGCGTGATCACGCGAACCGACGAGTGCGACCAGCACGCCTGTATACCCGCCATACCCAAATGCGGTGGTGCGCCGTCGTGTGGGTGCGAGGGCGCCATCGCTTGCTCCTCGCCATTCGACATGTGTGCCATCGAGGACGGCGCGGTCGTCTGCTCGTAGGCCCAGCGTTCCCGCACCGCCTTGCCGTGGTCAGGATCGCTCGCGCCGATGGAAGTGCTTCCGGGCGCGGCGCGGTGATACCCTTGCGCCATGGTGCAAGACTCTCGCTGCCTTAAGAACGCCCTTGTTAGCGCGACCGCTGGTTTGTTGGTGATGGGCGCGGCGACCGAAGCCGACGCCGCACCCACGTACTACGACAACTTGATGACGTTCGAGTCCGCGATCCAGTTCAGCGTGACCGACGACTACTCCGACCCGGGGTACGTGTTCATCCAGAACAACCTGATCATGAGCGCGGTGATCGGCGAGACCGATTACATGACGACCGGGTTCAACGACCTCAACATCGTCAGCGGTGGCACGTACTGCGCTGGGTGCAACGGCTCGTTTCAGCTCAGCTTCACGACAACGAGCGTTGGCGATGCCGATGGGGTGTACGGCGCTGGCGCGTTGATCACGACCCACAACATGGCGGTGCCGTACTTTGCGTTCATCACCTTTGCCAACGGGGCGACCGAGGAGGTCGCGCTGCCTCCCGCAGGCACGTGGTGGGGCGTGACCGCGCCTGAGCGAATCGAGAGTATCCACTTTGGGCTCACCATGGCGGGTAGCACCACCTCGGGCTCCTTCGGGATCGACAACCTGATCGTCGCCGAGGGCGAGACGGACTGCGGCGATGGCGTGCTCAACAAAGACGAAGACTGCGATGACGCGGGGGAGTCGGCGACGTGCAATGCCAACTGCACCGTGGCCATGTGCGGCGATGACATCGCGAACATGGCGGCGGGTGAGGACTGCGACGACGAGGGCGAGACCGACGAGTGCGATGCGGACTGCACCGTGGTGGAGTGCGGCGATCTGACCGTCAACATGGCGGCGGGCGAGGAATGCGACGACGGTGTCGAAACCGCGAACTGCAACGACAACTGCACCCTCGCCGACTGCGGCGATGGCTTCGTCAACATGAGCGCGGGGGAGGTCTGCGACGGCAACGGCATGGGCATTGGAGGCTCGACGGAGGACTGCGACCCCGATTGCACCGAGGTGGAGTGCGGGGACGCGATCCTCAACCTCGTCGCGGGCGAGATCTGCGATGAGGGCGGCGAGTCGCTCAACTGCAACGCGGACTGCACCGAGTCTGAGTGTGGAGACGGGATCCTCAATGTCTCGGCCCTCGAGGAGTGCGATGACGGCAACGTCTTGGATGACGATGGCTGCGCTGCGAACTGCACCGTCGAGAGCGCTGGGTCATCCGGAGACAGTGGAGACAGCGGCGATAGCGGTGACTCGACGGGCGGGGACACTGGCGTTGGCTCGACGGGCGGCGGCGACGCGTCCGGTGGTCTCGACACGAGCGGCGGAGGCGGCGGAGAAGGCGGTGCTTCCGAGGAAGGAGACGACGCGGACCCATCTGCTGGGTCGGCGCCAGGTACGGGCACAGGGGCCGCGACGGACGACGGTGGCGACGACCTCGGTGCCGCGGATCCAGACACCGGCTGCAACTGCACGACGGGCGAGGACGGGCGCCGCCCGCCCGCTGGGCTGTTCTTGGCGCTGCTGGGCCTGGTCGGGCTTCGCAGGCGCTCGCGCCGTTAGCATGGGCTGTAGGGCGTCGGGGCCGGCAAGCGTCCCTTCGCCTACATCAGGCGCCGAGAATGCCCGAGTTGCGCTCTCGACGCCGCCCCGCGATCCGCGATATTGGTAGTGCGCCGTGTTCGCAACGTCGTTGATCCTATCCATGCTCGCTGCGGCCCCGGCAGCCCCTGTTGAGCCCGCTCCAGAAACCGCGACCGATGCCGCGCCCGCCGACGGGTCCGCGGACGCGGCCGCCCCAGACGATGCGGCCGCGCCAAGCGATACCGCAGACGCGGCACCAGACGAACCCGGTGCCGACACGGCGGAGGAGCCCGCGGCGGACGGCGAGCCAGCGGCCACCGACCCCGTCGAAGAGCCGCCACCCGTCGAAGAGCCGCCACCCGTCGAAGAGCCGCCGCCCGTCGAAGAGCCGCCGCCCGTCGAAGAGCCGCCGCCCGTCGAGAGCCCAGTGGTTGCAGAGCCGAGCGTTGCGCCGGACGACGCGTCCACCACCCCCAACAAGCGCTACCGCAAGGGACTGCAGCGCCACCGGTTCGTGTACACGAACCTCACCGCCCTTCGTTACAACCCGCTCGGGTTCGCCAACGATTTCACGATGGGCTACCGGCTGCAGCTGATCCAAAAGAACACCGCGCTGTTCAAGGACTCACACATCTCGCTGCTCGCCCACGGCTACTTCTCACCCGCGTTCGGGCGCATCGGGCCCGTGCTCGAGATTCAGCCGCTGGCGATCTTGAAGTTCAATGCGACGTACGACGGTGTTGGCTACTTCGGCACGTTCGGGCTGGCGCAGTCGTTTGATTCGCCGCACGCCGACTATTCCGACACGGCCATCGACGAGAACGCCGAGAACGGGCTCAACCAGTCCACGACGGGCCGGTTGGCCACGCTCTCCGCCCTGCTTCAGGCCAAGGTCGGCCGGGTCGCCGTCCGCGACAACGTGCAGTTTTACTACCTCGATCTTCAGCTGCGAAAAGACCAAGCCACGGGTCGCGAAGATCCGGTCGCGTACTCGCAGACGTTGGACATCTTGATGCCGAACGAGGGATGGACGATGACCAACGACCTCGACGGCCTGTACCTGTTCGACTTCGGGCTGAAGCTTGGGACGCGGTACACGTACACAAAGCCGTTTTATCGAGACAGCGATTTTCTGGCGGGGGAGTCGACCGACGACCCCAACGGACCGACCCACCGCGTCGGACCTGCGGTGCTGTACACCCCGCCCAAGTGGTCCGCCAAAGCCTCCAAGCGCCACAATCACTCGCGCAAGCGCTGGCAGAAGCCCACCGCGATCCTTTTGGCGCAGTGGTGGGTCAAGCATCGTTACCGTACGGGGGCTGACTCCAGCCAGGGGATCCCGTACGTCGTGCTGGCGTTCAAGTTCCAGGGTGACTTCGCCCCCTAGGGGGCGGGCTTGCGGGCGTACAAGTTGACCCCGCGAATGTCGAAGCTCGATGACAGCTTCGTGTGCGCCGATGTCCCGGCGTAGCAGTCAAACGTCTCGGTGACGCGTGTGTCGACGAGACCCACCGTCTCGACGACCTGCACCAGCTCTGCAACCTGCAGAGCACCACCCACTCAGGCAGCCCATAAGTCGACGTCGGCTCTCGCGCCTTCGGAGAGCTCGCGGTCGAGTGTGACGTCGGCGAGCAGCAACCGCCCCCCGGGCCGGAGCACCCGGGCGACCTCTGCGAAGGCGAGCGCCTTGTCCGTGGCCAGGTTCAGCACGCCATTGGAGATGATGACGTCCACGCTTTGGTCGGCAACGGGTAGCGCCTCGGAGAGCCCGTCTCGAATCTCGACCACGTCTGCCAGCCCGGCAAGGGCCGCGTTTTCGGTGGCGGCCTCGCGCATCGCCGCGGTCATGTCGACCCCGATGGCTCTGCCCGATGGCCCCACCTGCTGCGCCGCCAGCAGCAGGTCCGTGCCTGCGCCACAGCCGATGTCGAGCACCGTCTCCCCCGCCGCGATGTCGCCGATGCGCAGCGGGTTGCCGACGCCTGCAAACTTCTCGACCGCGCCGAGAGGCAATGCTTGGAGCGCCTCCCGGTCGTAGTGCAGGCGCTCCACCGCGTAGTCCAGACCGCGGTGGAAGTGAAAATCGCCGTTGGGATCGTTGACGACGCGGGTGTACTCGGCGCCAACGTCACGCCGAAGGCGATCGACATCAAAGTTGATGGGGCAGGTGAGGGCCATAGCAGGTGTCTCCTTTTGGCTAGAAGCTGAGCGTTCCGGCGCCGCCGGCGATGAGCTCGTGCATCAGGCTCGCGCCGACGATCGTGACGCCGTCGATGAGGTCGGACTGCTCGTAGCCGCGGCTCTTGACGCAAGGTGGGCAAGCCCAGATGACGCCGCCGCGGGCCTGAAAATCGGCGATGAGCTCGCTGAGCGGCGAGAGCGGAGCAACATGCGTCAGGTCGGTTGCGCGCTTGCGGACGATGTCGACACCGCCGCCGGTGAGGAAGAGCGAGACCTTCATACCTGCGGTCATCCCGCCATTTGCGATGGTCATTCCGACCGACGACATTTCGCTCTCGGGGCCATGGGTAAGAAGGACGACAAGGTTGCGAGGGGCTTCGGACATTGTTCTGTTCCCGTTTAGTTGGGTTTGGTTGTCGCCGTCTCTGGCGATGAATCCAACCTACGAGACGAACCTTCGCGGTTCCTTACCCGAGTCTGACCGGCGTGGGAGGTGGGCTCAGACTTCGAGTCCGCCAGCTCCAAGGGCCTCGAACTGTGCGTCAGCGCCGGCCTTGAGCACGTTGGCCTGCGCCTCATCGCCCGGACCCGCGCGCCCCCGAAGGCACTCGGCCTGCAGGCACGCCGCGCGGGCAGCCTCATAGGCCTGATCGATCTCGGCAAACGTGGTGCCCGCCGTCGTCAGTGCCTCGAGCCCGTCGTCATAGCGATGCTGCGCGAGCAAGACTCGGCCCCGCGCCAGCTGTGCCATCGCAGTCCATGCGCGGCTATCAAACTCGCCCGCAGTGCGCTCGAGATCGGCGGCATGGCGCTCGGCGGCCTCCACATCCTCCACCGCCAGCGACGCGCGGACGACCTCGGGAAGCAGCAGTGCATTGCAAGTGACGCAATCGCCGTGTCGCTGCGCGGCCTCCAGCCCCTCGGCCAGGCTCATGCGGATGTCGGCCATGACGCCAGACGCGATACGGTTGCGGAGCATCGAGGCGTGCAGTCGAGTCAAGCAGTGCGAGCGCATCGCAGCGCGCTCGGCCACAACGATGCCCTCCTCAAGGAACTCTCGGGCTTCGTCCAGTCGCCCCCGCGCGGTGAGCAGCACGCCCAGACGCTGCAAGGAGAACGACTCCCCCGAGGCGCTCCCAACCTCGCCGTACAACGTCACCGCCTTGCGTAGCGCGACCTCGGCTTCGTCCCAGCGCCCCGACTGAAAATCGAGCGCGCCACCGAAGCAGTGGCACAGTGCGATCGCCCGCGGGGCGCCCATGCGCTGGGCCTGCTCATAGGTTTGGGCGACGGTGTCTCGGATGGTGGCGTGTTCCTGATCACCGTACAGGTGATATTCCCACAGTCACAAATGGACATCGAAGGCGGAAGCGACATCCAGTGGCCCGTCGGCCAGGTCGGATCTTCGTCGCTCGAACTCGGTCCCCTTCTTCCACTCGCCGATCGAGTGGCATGCCAGCGCCAACATCTCGTAGCCGCGCGCAATCGCGGTTTGGTCTTCGAGGCGCTCAGCCTCGGCGAGGCTCTTTTCACCAAACGCATACGCGTCGGCGTAGCGCCCCTCGTGCCAGCGCAGCTGGGCGTACAGGTAGAACGCGTGACTGAGCTCGGGGCTGTCGGGGTCGTCGCGCAGCGTCAGCAGTGCGTCGTCGAGGTTCTGCCCAGCGGCCTGCAGATCTCCGGCTTCGATGAGCGCAAGCGCTGACAAGCGCAGTGCGTTGGCGCGCTGGGAGGGCGAGGGCGCCCAGTCTTGGTTGCCCAGTGCGGCGGCCGCCTGGAGGTCTTGCACCGCGCGGCTCAGGTCGCCCAACGCGACGCGCATCCCGCCCATCGACGAGAGCAACTCCAGCTTGGCGGGGCCATCGGGCAAGTTCAGCGCGTCGGAAAGTGCGAGCGCTTGCTCGCAGAACGCCACGGCCTCGCCGAAGCCGAGCCGTCCACGCGCGCGCTCGGCCGCAGCGAGGAGGTGGGGTAGGGCCTCTTTGCGACGACCCGCTGCTTGATGGTGCTGCGCAAGCCGCTCGGGTTGCTCGCGGACAGCGTCAGCCGAGCGCTCGAGCACGTCGGCGATGGCGCCGTGCAGGTGGACGCGCCGCGCGTTCGACAGCGAGCTGCTCAGCGCTTGCCGTGTCAGGGCGTGGCGAAAGCGGTAGTGGTTGTCTTGCTCTTCGACCACGCGTGCGGCCAGGCCGCGATCGAGCGCGTCCAGGGCGGTGCCCGCATCCATGGAGAGCGCGGCGCGGACGGTCTCAAAGTCGAAGCGCAGCCCGACGATCGATGCGGCCACGAACAAGCGCTCGGCATCGGGGCCGAGTCGAGATACCCGCTCGCGCACCGTGGCGTGGAGATCGTCGGTCGGCGCTGCGCCGACGGCGTTTCCTGTTTCGTGGAGTCCGCGAACGACCTCCTCGGTGTAAAACGGGTTCCCGCCGCACAGGCTGTAGACCTCATCAACCGTCTGTTCCGAGGGGGCAGCTCCATCGCCCATCGCGCCGATGAGTTGGGCGGTTTGGGCCCGGTCCAAGCGGGTCAGCGCGAGCCGTACCGAGAGCCGCTCGCGCCCGACGCCCGCCAACACGGTGTGCAGAGCGCTGCCCACCCGAACCTCCTCGTCACGAAACGTGCCGACGATCTTCAGTGGCAGGTGACGGGCCGCACGGGCCAAGTGGTACAGCAGGTAGAGGCTGGATTCGTCGGCCTGGTGCAGGTCCTCGATGATGAGGCATACCGAGCGATCGCCCGCGAGATCGACGAGCGACCGCTCGACCGATTCGAACAAGCGCATCCTGTCCTCCTGGGCGGAGGCGCCTGGGGTTGGGGAGAATGCAGCGAATGGGTTGTCGCCCTGCGGCCGATCCAGCGCGCGGAGGTGGTCCGTCCACGCATCCACAAACGCGGTGTAGGGAGCCGTGCTCTGCAGGTCGTATCCCAGGCCAACCAACACCGTGTCGCCGCGGTCGCAACACTGGCGCGCACACTCCACGGCCAATCGTGTCTTGCCGAGACCCGCTTCGCCCGCCAAGAAGAGCAAGCCGGACTTCCCCGCCGCAAACGTCGCGATCTGAGCCAGCATCCCGTCGCGCCCAAAAACCGGCGGCGGTGACTTGGTGCCCAGCAGACGCGCTGCGACGTGAGCCCATCCCAGCTTGGGGGCGGCGGCGGGCCGGGCCCCGAGCGCGCCGCTTTCGATGCTGCGATGCAACGCCCGTGTTTGCGGGGACGGCGTCGTGTCGAGTCGCTCGCGCAGCGCCTGCACGCAGATCGCGTATTGCTGCAGTGCGTCCTTCTTGCGGTCGGTCGACGCCAGCGCATGCATCAGGCGTCGATGCGCCTCCTCGATGGTGTTGTCGAGTGCGAGCACCCGCCGCAACACGTCGATTTGCTCCCGCGGATCCTCTGCAAGCTCGGAGAGCCGCAGCGCAGCGTCGACGAAGCGCTGCCGTAGGCCCTCACGCCTGGCACCGAGCGCCTCGGCGTAGGGGTCGTCGGGCAGCAGGTCGCCCCGATACAGCGCAACCGCCTTGGCCAGCGACTCGCGCGTGGCGCCCGCGGCGGCGCGCTCAAACGCCCCGACATCGACCCATGTGTGCTCGGCCAAGCGCACCATGCCCTGGGCGGTCGAGACGAGTTTCTCCCCACCGACACGCCGCAGCTCGTGCAAGGTTCGGTAGAGGTTGTTGGCGCCCGCGTCGAGCGCCTTGTCCGGCCACATCCGGTCGATGAGCTCTTCGCGATGCAGGGCGTGGTCGGGCGCCAGCGCTAGCGCAGTGAGCAATTCGACGGGGCGTCGTCGCTTCCATGCGGACCGCGGAATGACATCGTCGCCGCGACACACTTCGAAGCGGCCGAGCAGGAACACTCTCGTCTCCGACGTGTTCGAGTCCGACAAGTGCGCACGATATCGTGCGGGGCCCAGCCCGGTCCACCCTGATGGAGGGCGTTTGCGGTGCGCGACGCATGCGCTTGCTTGGCCCGCGGCGCCAACCTATCGTCGCTCCGTGCGTGGAACGATAATCCTGGCGCTCGGCACCGCCATGACGCTGGCTGCGTGCAGTGACGACGACAGCACCGCGACCCCGAACGGCACCACTGGAGACGACGGAACCCCTGCCGCGTCGACGGGTGCGGATTCAGGCGACACAGGTGCCTCGGATGAGACGGGGAGCGCGCCCTCTCCCTACGTCGGCGAGCCACTCGAGGTCACCCCGGACAGCGAATGGGCGTGGTTCGATCTGCCTGGGGTCCAGTGTGCCGATGGAGCGGACAGTGGGGTCGGGGTTCGGCACGTTCCGGACTCCGAGGGCCTTGTCTTGTATTTCAAAGGGGGCGGCGCGTGCTTCAACGAGTCCAGCTGCGCGTTGTCGATGCCGCAGCTGCTGACGGGTTTTGATGCGATCGATGCCAACCCGGACGGTCTGCTCGACTTCGACGCGCCCGACAATCCGCTTGCCAACTACGACATCGTCTACTTCCCGTATTGCACGGGTGATGTGCACGCGGGGACGCAGTCGGGCGCTACCGTGGATGGGCTCGACGAGCCGTGGGACTTTGTTGGACACACCAACGTGCTTACCGCCCTGGAGCGCATCGGCCCCACGTTTGCCGACGCCCCCCGCATTTTGGTGCTCGGCACCAGCGCTGGAGGCATCGGGGCTTTGATCAACTTCCCGAGCATCGCGGCCGGATGGCCCGACGCAGAGAAGTTCATGTTGGACGACTCCGGCATGCTCTTTCGCGACGCTTACCTCGCCCCGTGTTTGCAGCAACGGATGCGGCAGACGTGGGGCTTGGAGGGGGTGCTGCCCACGGACTGCCCGGAGTGCGAGGCCGCAGACGGCGGGGGCATGTCCAACTACCTGACGTATTTGGCCGACCGGTATCCTGACACCCACTTTGGTCTCGTCGCCTCCACGCGGGACCTCATAGTGCGGATCTTCTTTGGCTACGGGGACAATGAGTGCGATCCGGGCGCAGGCCTGCCCGACCTCGGTGAAGCGACGCTGATGGCGGCGCTCACCGATCTACAAACGGAGGTCCTCACGGGCCGCTTCGCGACCTACATCGTCGACAGCGATGTGCACGTGTGGACGGTGGCGCCGGACTTCTTCAACGTGGAGTCGGGTGGCGTTCCTCTGCGCACCTGGTTCGCAGATTTCATGCGTGGTGATGCGCCCGACGTGCTCCCCTGAGCTGAGCGCTACCGCAATGTGACGACCAGTCGAGGGGGGTCGCGGCCGGCCTCGGACCAATACTCGACGCCATCGTTCGCGGCGGTCTGGAGGCTCAGGTACACCGCCGTGGGGTTCGCGGCCAGCAAGTCTGGCGGCAGCACCCAGACGACCTCGTCGGCGGGCCCGACCGGCCCGAGATCCCTCGCGAGTAGGCCGAGGTCCTCCGGTAGTGCGTCCTGGAGCGACATCAGGTTGAAGGCTGCGACTTGGTGGACCTCGCCGCTCTGAATCGAGGCGGCGTTGTCCCCTATGGCGACTCGCACGTGGAGGGCGACCTCAACGACGTCTTCGGATGCGAAGCCGTCGCCCAGATCGAACACCAGGTAGCCAAACGTCGCGAGTCCTCCGGTGGCGCTCGCATCGACGGTGAACGCATCCGGAGCGTTGATCGCCAGGCAAGTCGCGGGGTCGGGCTCGGTCGAAACTCCGTCTGGATCCACAAAAGCGCACGTGGCGAGTGAGGCAACGATGTCGGGCGAGACCTTCCCCCCAGTGCTCGAGCCTTCCGTGGCGCTTGATGTGGTGCCAGACGTCGTTGTGGTCCCACTGCTGTCACCCAGGCCAAGCGTGTCGCCGCCCAGAGTGCTTCCGCCATCCGCGGTCCCGGTGAGCGAGCCGTCATCGGTGGAGTCTTCGCTGGACTCGCTCGGCCCAGACGACGTCCCGACCGTTGGCGCAGAGACACACTTGCCGACAAGGTCCGGGTCTGCCAGCGATCCGAACTCCAGCCCACCGTTGCAGGCATCGCTGGGGAACGCGCAGTACTCCATCACGCAGGCACCCTGAGCGCCGCACTGGCTGTCCTGGACGCACGTGAACACCGACGGCGAACACCCACAGAGCAGCGTCACGCAAAGTGCAAGCTGACGAAGCATCCTCGGCCCTCATAGTACTCGGACGCCAGTGGCCGCCTCGTTCGGTTGTGGAGGAATGTCAGTTTGTGATGACAGAGAAGTTCGATTCGGAGACGGACCACGACGAGCCGTATCAGCGTGTCGGTCGGTGCAAGCGCGTGAGCATGCGCGCGCGCAGTTTGCGGTGCATGCACTCCGACTGGGGCAAGAACGAGGGTCAGGCGGGTCGCATTCGAAATTCACCGACTGGATCGGTGTCCGCATGAAAGTGCGCAGCGCGGACGGCGGCGGGCGCACCTGCGAATGCGCGATCGTTTAGCGTCCAGGCTGCTATGCTCGCTCGAATCAGGTTTCTGAGGGGGCTTTTATGAACATACGGGGAAACAGTTTTTGGGTTGTAGTCGGGACGCTCGCCGTTGGGTGCGGCACCGCTGCAACGAATGACGACAACGGTGGGGACGACGGAGCCGGCGTGCCCACCACGACCGCGACTCCGGGTGATGGCTCGGGCGATGCGGGCACACCTGGCGGTGAGGGTGGCGGCACGTCGGCCGGCACGGACACCGGTACCCCGACGGCTCCTGACGATGGCGAGGATGATGAGGGCGAAGCCGGCGATCCGCCGATCACGTTCGACCTCGGGATCATCCCCGACGCGCCCATGTTCTGTAACCAGGGCGACGGCGAGGTCGAGGCTTCGTACATCTGGATCGCCAACAGCAGCCAGGGAACGATCTCCAAGATCAACACCCAGTCGATGCTTGAAGAGGGCCGCTACATTACGCGCCCCGACTCCAACGGCAGCCCGTCCCGAACGTCGGTCAGCCTGACCGGCAACGTTGTGGTGGCCAACCGCAACGGTGGCATCACGAAGTTCTACGCCAACCTCGAGCACTGCAGCGGCGGCTCGACGTCGAACAACTCCACAACCCTCCCGTGGGGCAGCGAAGACTGCATGGCCTGGCACACGCCGATGGTCTACGGCTCGCAGCGGCCCGTCGCGTGGACCCAGGGTGAGTGGGACCAAGCCGCGTGCGGCACGATCAACGAGAAGGTCTGGACGTCTGGCGCCAACGGCACCAACATCGAAGTGCTCCTGGTCGACGGCGACACGGGCATCATCGAAGACACCATTCCAATCCCGGGTGTCTCGGCCAACTTCTACGGCATCTACGGCGCCGCGGTGGACTCCGAAGGCAACTTCTGGGGTAGCCAGCTTGGCCTCGGTCAGCTCGTCAATGTCGACCTCGACTCGCTTGCGGTCCAGACATGGCCGATGGGCGGAAGCGGCTACGGCATGACCGTCGACTCCGACGGGTATGTGTGGACGTGTACAAGCACCGTTTCGCGCTTCGACCCTGCCGTCCAAACCTGGCAGACGGCGGCGATCTCGGGCGCGAGCGGCGGCTGCATGGCCGACGGCAATGGCACCTTGTGGATGGCGGGCAGCGCCCTTCGAGGCATCAACCAGCAAACGCTGGCGATCGACCAGACCTTGGCCATTCCAGGCTCGGTGCACGGCGTCAGCGTCGACTTCGAGGGCAACATCTGGGGCGTTGCGATGGGCTCGAACGCCTACCGCGTCGACCCGAACACGGGAATCGTCGATACGTTCACCGGCCTTGTTGGCGCCTACACGTACAGCGACATGACGGGCTTCGCGCTCAGCAACGTCGGTGGCGGCGGCGTCCCGAGTGGCTGATTCGCGACGTTAGCCTCCCGCTTTTTTCACCCGCGCCAGGTTTCGTTGAAAGACGGGCTGGCGCGGTTGCAATTGTGCCGCACGAGCGAACACCGCGGCTGCACCTTTCAGATCGCCCTGCGACTCGAGCACGATTCCCAGGTTGTTGTGCGCGTTGGCTGATGTGCCATCGAGCTTGATCGCGATCCGGTAGTACTTGATCGCCTCGTCCGCCTTGCCCTGTTTTCGCAGCGCGTTGGCGAGCACAAGGTGTGGCCCCGCCTGCTTCGGGGCGAGCTCGCAGGCCTGACGCAGCAAGTCGACCGCCCGCGGGATGTCTCCAGCGGCAAGCAACACGATGCCGAGCTCATGGTTGGAGCGCGCGTGTTTGGGGTCGAGCTTCAACGCGCGCTCGTACTGTGCGATCGCAGCCTTCGAGTCGCCGGTGTGCTGACGCATCGCCGCAAGGTTCGCGGCGGCGTCCGGGTCGTTGGGCGATGCCGCCGCGATCCGCTGCAGCGCCGCGACTTGATCGGCCATCCACTTGCGCCGAAAGTCCGCGTCAAGCTTGCCGAGCTGTCGAGGGTCTGCGGGCTCGACCTCGAGGATGAGCTCGGCCATCTCGTCTGTCGAAGCCTGGCCGTACGCCACATCGCGCGGGGGGGACACCGGGTTGTGCGGGTTGTCGGCGGAGTTGTCGAAGCTCCAGTCCATGTGGATGGTGCTTCCGGCCGGCAGGGACACGGGCCGCTTGAACCGGTACTCGTCCTGCCAGTCGAAGTCCCAGTCCTTGATCTTGACCAGGTCACGCCGCGACCCATCGGGGAGCTCCGCCCATCCGTCGACCTGTTTACCGAGATAGTGCGCGTGCGGGTACACGCTGAGGATCGAGACATCGATCGGTAGCCGGTACGCGTCGGTCACGTGCACATCGCGTGCGCCCGCGGGCAGATCGATCTTCGTGGCCGAGAGCTCGATCGAAAGCGCGGGGCGGGTCGGGGGCCGCGACGCGAAGTGCAGGCCGACTTTGGCTGTGACCGGCTCTACCTTGCCCGACGGGCGGAGGTGAAGCTGAAGCACCAAGTCCGAGCCGCCCTGCAACCGCCACGCGCGGTCATCAGACCCCTTGCTGGGCAGCTTGCCGGGCGTCCACCCCAAGAAGCGCCCGTCGGGCATCCCGGCCCCCGCAAACACCATGCCGTCGAATCCTGGCAACGGGTCCTTGGCGGCCAGCTGCCGAACCGAGCCCGTCATGTCGATGCGGAGCACGGCGTGGTGAACGACCTGCGGGTCGGCGGGGACGATCTCCAACGCCCGGACAAATCGCATCTGCCCCTCGGGAACGGGGATCACGAAGTTGCGGTAGATGTCTTTTCCGTCGGCCGCCAGCTCATACGCAGTGCCCGTGTCGAGAACGAGGTCTGGGCTCCCGAGGTGCCAGCCGGACGCGAACGTGGGCACAGGTGGCGTGAGCTCAGCGTCTCCGAGTGGTGTGTCTTGCTCGACCCAGCGGGAGAGGGTGGCCAGCTCGTCCTTGGAGAGGCGCCGAGCGCCAATGAAATCACCGTGCCCGGGCTCTGGCAGCCACGGGGGCATCAGTCGGCTCGCTGTGACCTCGACTATCTGCTGTGCGTGTCGTCGAACGTCATCGTAGGTCTCGAACGCAAACGGGGCGGAGCCGCCGCTGCGGTGGCACGTTGTGCACTGGGCGTAGATGATCTTGGCGACATGCCCCGCGAACGTTGGATGCTCGGGGAGGGCGGATGCGGTGACGGGAGGTGGTGTCGCATCGGCTTGCGGCGGAGCGTCGGAGCTCTCGGGCGGAACATCTTGTCCGCCGCAGCCGGACATCGCGAGCAGGATAAGCCCAGCGGCTGCTGACCAGCCCGATAGCGTGTCGCTGTCGATCCCACCGTCTCGGATGTCTCCCTCAGGCAAGGCGGCACGATGGTATCAGCTGCTCACAACGATGAACCGCTGTTCGGCTCACTGGGTGGGCCTACCGGCCGCGCGCGTCACCGAAGGTCATTGATGTAGCAACCGATCGGTGGGCCGGCAGCCGCTTTGGGGGCGTGGCCTTGCAGCACAGCCCCAATGGCATCGCGCAGCTCGGATCGGGTGGCTGTTTCACGCACCTTCCCAAACTCGACCACTCGGTCGTCGATGCGACCCACGTAGCCGGGCTCGGTGGACCCGCGCGCAAAGACGGCAGCCTGTGGCGTTACTTTGGCCTCGCTCAAGGTGACCAGCGCATGCGTCGGGTCGCGGACCACTGAGGTCGGCAAGGAAAACTCGGCGATGTGCGTGCGAATCTTGTCGGGCGTGTCTTGTGGATCGGGGTAGACCAGCCAGGTTGCGACGCCACGCGGGGCGAAGCTCTCGGCGAGCTCGGTCAGCGATGGCGCATATCGGTTTGAGATAGGACAGTGTGTCGAGACGAACAGCAGTGCCGTTGCCGCGCTGTCGCCCTGCGCGAGCGGATCGAGCGGGTTGCCGTCGAGGTCCAGCGTGTGGACAGCCGTCGCTGCGGGCACTGGCGGGGGATCGGGCTGAGGGGCGCTACAGGCCGTCACCAG
>Ga0316189_10000370_pt1 | contig 44524 bp, 28 predicted proteins | sample LowCovwburrow_MG_FD_204930 | JGI IMG/M metagenome (GOLD analysis project Ga0316189, IMG submission 204930) | Coastal sediment microbial communities from Maine, United States - Lowes Cove worm burrow | ecosystem: Environmental > Aquatic > Marine > Coastal > Sediment | place: USA: Maine... | reverse complement strand
GCTCGTGCACCACCGCGAACGCTTTGGCATCGCCGATCTCGGTGTACAGCGCGGTGGAACCCGTGAGGTCCGAAAAAAACAGCGTGAGCCGACCGATCGACAGCTCTAGGCCCGCGGCCGGCGCTTCGGTGGCGAAGAGGTCGACGAACTCCGGCATGGAGACGACCACCGAGCCCACGACCGTGTCCGCCTCCCATCCGGCTCGCTCAAGCAAGACATAGGCCGGCGCCTCGCCCTCGTTGTGTAGCTCCAGCTGGGTGGGCTCGCCAGGCTCGGCTCGGCCCGTCGCGGTCACGACAACGCGATCGGACTCCACGACGACGCGCAGGCGCGCGGGCGGCTCGGGCTGCGAAAGCTCGGCCGGCTCGTGTGCGGCCAACGTGCGGATCCGAAGCTGAGCACACCAAAGGGGCAGCAGCTCGGTGCGCACGGCGCCCGCGTCGACTCGAAGCTGGGCCACGACATGCGGCCGGAACGCGGGGCTCGCCGCGCAGTACGTCGCCGACTCGACGGCCCGGACCGCCGCGTTGCACTGAAACACCGCCTCGACATTTTCACCGAATGCGATCGCGTACTCGATATTGCAGCTGGCGCAGTGCACGTCGCGGCCGACGTCGCTCAAACCGGAAACAACCGCAGCGGAGACCTTGCAGACGGGGCAGTTGACCTGCCAGTTGAGGTCGACCAGGCCCGTTTGGGTCGCGTGCAAAAAGCCGCGCAGGACGGCATCGCGCGGCAGGCCCCACGCGCGTGCGAGCTCGAACGGTCGGATCTGGGCCACTTCCTCGTCGGGCCGGGTCGCCAGCAGCGTCACGATGCGCTCCACGACATCGTCGAGCACGGGCCCCTTTTCCAGCCGTTCACGACGACGGCTCAGTTCCGCCGTGTCGACTTTGCCGATGTCGCCGCTCAGCGATCCGCCGTCCCCCAACGCGAGCAGGTCGTGAACCCGAGCGACGGGCGGCTGGTTGCCGTGACCGTCGTCGCTCAACCGGGTCAGCACGGCATCGTCGCTCAGCAGCGTGTCGACATCGGCCACGTACCGCCGCAGTCGGGAGCGCAGCGCCCCCTCCAGCACGGGCGAGAGCATGCGCAACGCCCACGACCGGGCGGCCCCGGACGCGGTCACCGTGGCCCGACACCCGTCTCCGTCATCGGTGACATCCACTCGCAGCCCGCCGTCGGCGGCTGGCCCTGTCAAAAACAGCCGGCGCCCCTCCAAGAAGCACCCTTCGATCCACTCGTACGGGGCCTCGACCCACGACAATGCCATTCCGCCTTGCTTGGCCTTGCCGACCAGCTCGCGCTCGCCGTCGACCTCTCGATAGCTGTAGTCGGGGCGCGACAGGCCCAGTGCGCGATCATATCGGTTGGTGTCTGCGAGCAGCGCCCACACGATGCTGCGCGGGGCAGCAAACGCATGTTCAACAGAGACGCCGCGGTCGGTCACAGCGCTCAGCCGCCTCTAGGCTTGCGTGGGCGTGGGATCCCGTAGGCATCCAGGCGCGCCAGCAACGTGTTGCGGGAGATGCTCAGCAGCTTCGCCGCGCGCGTCTGGTTGCCCGCGCAAGCCTCGAGGGCATCGATGATCCGGGTCCGCTCCGGGTCTGCGTCTCGGACCACGGCCTCGCTCGCGCCCGAGGCCGCGGCGCCTGCGTCGGGTGTAGCAGGAGCCTGCCCGACGGAGAGATGCGCCAGGCTGATCTCGGTCCCCGTCGCCAGCAGCACCGCACGCTCGATGCAGTTTTGCAGCTCACGGATGTTTCCGGGCCACGGATGCGCTTTGAGCCACGCAAGCGCATCAGCACTCACTGTGCGCGCCTGCCCCCCCGTACGATTGGAGAACTTGCGGACAAAGCTGCGCGTCAGCTCCTCGATCTCCCCGATGCGTTGGCGCAGCGGCGGAATGAACAGAGAGATTCCGTTGATCCGATAGTACAGATCTGCCCGGAACGCCTTGAGCTGAACCGCCTCCTCGAGATCCCGATTGGTCGCGGCGACGAACCGGATGTCGAACGGCCGCACTTGGGTGCCGCCGACGCGTCGCGCCTGGCGGTCCTCGAGGACGCGCAGCAGCTTGACCTGGATTGCCATCGGCAACTCGCCGATTTCATCGAGGAACACGGTACCTCCGTCGGCCGTTTCGAGCAGTCCCGCTTTGGCCTCGACCGCCCCCGTGAACGCACCGCGCTCATGTCCAAACAGCTCGCTCTCGAGCAGAGGGTCAGGAAGCGCACCGCAGTTGAGCGCCAAAAACGGCTTGTCGGCACGGGCTGACATCGCGTGGAGTCGGCGCGCCATGACGTCCTTGCCAACGCCCGTCTCACCCAGCAGCAGTACGTTGATCGTCGACTTGGAGACGCGCTCCAGCATCTCGTACAGGCTTGCCATGGTGCGGTCACCAATGACGATGCCCGACTCGTCGGTGGTCACCGGCGCCGGCTCACCGCCGCCGCTCTGACGTGCGCCCTGCATCATCAGCAGTGCGGTGCCGACCTCGAACGTCTCGCCAAGGCGCACGTTGACCAAAGTGTCCGGCTGCAGCCGTTTGTTGCGAATCCGAGTTCCGTTGGAACTGCCGCAATCGCGGATTCCCACAATCGTGCCGCCCTCGAAGACGAGTCGCGCGTGCAAGCGGGAGACCGAAGGATCGTCGATCCGCAAGTCAGCGTCGTCCCCGCGACCCACAGTGAGTTCGCCTTCGTCGGGCACGGGGTAGGAGTTGACGCTTTGCCCAGCGATCACGAGCAGGCGACCGCGCGACGGTTCGGCCCTTCGTGTCACGGGAAGCGTCCCCGGCAGCGGCGCGGCCCGGTTGCTGGAGTGAAGCTCCGACTTGGGTTTGGGCTCGACAGGGTCGTTCATGCGGCTGAGGCCGCGTCTTCCGGGCGGGCTCCGGTCCAGTCTCGCATGGCCTACATCGGGAATGAAGCGATGGCGCGGGTACCACACCTGCACACCGCAGGCCCCCGCCCCGGATGCGCCCAACGGGCTACCGCCACGGAGTGAATGCCACACACAGCCCCCAACAACCCGACAAGGACGCGCTGCGCACACCACGCGCACGCAGAGCCCGTCAACGGCCAAGAACCGCAACGGTGGTTCAAAGGTGGCCACACAGCCCCGAGTGGATGGGGGCCGCGGTCAGCCGCCGATCTGCAGATCGAGCCATCTCGCTGGAGTGAAGCCTCGAGGACGCTGGGCGAGAAACGACGGTCCGACCGGAGATCCAGGGGTACCGCGGTTTTGTGCCAGTGCGACGGGGCGAGCAGTGTCGTCCAGCGCACGCATCCGTTCGCCATCCGCCCCCTGGTGGTGTCTATACTTCGCTCATGTTCTCTCTTCGTGGTTGTTTAGTTGGAGTTGCGGTTGCGGTCGGCTGCCTTGCCGCCGCGGGTTGTCCCGATGACGAATCGCCCGCCGGCATCGAAACCGCGCGCAGCGAGATGAAGCCATTGGTCGATGCGGCGTGCGACTGGATGTTTGGCTGCTGTTCGGCCGACGAGCTCACGTATCAGGTCGGCACATTCACCGCCGACGCCGACAACTGCTCCGAGAGACTGCTGGATGCGCTTGAAGCCGGGGTCCCGCTCGGCCTGCAGCAAGGAGGGCTCTCCAATGGCCCCGCCGAGGGCATGCTGGCGCTGGCGCTTTCCGTCAACGAAGGCCGCGTGTCCGTCAACGGCGACGCGGTGCAGACATGCGCGGACGCAACGGCCGACACCGTCTGCAACAGCGCAGTGATCGCTCCTGAGCCTGGCGGCCGATGTACCCCTGGCGACGGGGACGCCGTGGTGAACCCATGCGACCCAGCCGAGATGTTCCAGGGCAAGCAGGGCGTTGGCGAAGAATGCTCCGGCGAGTTCGAGTGCCAGGGCAGCATGCGCTGCGTGTCCTTTGGCCCGTCCGGCATCTGCGCCCGCCGCGGCGAAGTCGGCGAGTTCTGCTTTGAAGACCAAGAGTGCTCGTCGGGGCTCATCTGCGACTACGCCGAGGGCACGTGCTCTGAGGGCAAGCTTCTCAACGAAGCCTGTGCCTTTGTCGATCCGACCCAGCCGATCCCGGGGACCGAGAGTGTGCGATGCGCCGACGGCCTCGCTTGCGACCCGACCGCGCTGCTGTGTGTCGGCGGATACTGTGCACCAGGCGCCCCGTGTAACGACACCGTCAACGACAGTGACTGTCCCGAGAGCTACTACTGCTCGGGCGACCTGATGGGGTTGATGTTCACCTGCCAGCCGCCCTCGCCAGACGGTACGCCCTGCGTCCGCGATGAGACGTGCGCGTCAGACTACTGCGACTTCCTCAATGGCGGAGTCTGCGGTTCATTGCTTCTGGTCGGCGAAGCGTGCGACTTCGGCGATGAGTGCAAGTCTGGGTTCTGCGACATGAACACGTGCGCCGAGGCGCTCCCGCCCGGCTCCGAGTGCCCGAACTTTGATGACGGCCAGTGCGACGGAGGCTACTGCGACACCATCGCCGCGCCTCCGGTTTGCACCGCGTACGCGGGCAACGGCGGCGCCTGCCCCAACGGCACCGAGTGCGACCCGGCCCAGGACTTGGCCTGCGTCGAAGCCACCTGTCGGCCCCAGCCGTTCGCCGACGGCGTGGCCTGCGGCGACGGCAGCCAGTGCGAGTCCACCGTCTGCTTCGAAGGCTTGTGCACACAGGGCTCACCCATCGGAGCAACCTGCGCCCTGGACGGCTCGATCGCCCAGTGTGTGCTCGGCGCGTTCTGCGAGTCGGTTGAGGGAGCAGCGACAGGCTCCTGCAAAGAGCTCCTGCGCCCGGGCAGCCCGTGCCTGCGCAGCGAGCAGTGCTGGGGCGAATGCACCGTCCGCTTCGGCCGCCTCATGTGCGACGCGACCCCGGCGTTTGCGCTGGGCGAGGTCTGGTGTGACGAAGGCTGAGTAACGCTCGGTAGGGAACGGCTCCGTTGCTTTGGCAGCGGAGCCGTTTTTGTTGGTTGAGCGGTGGGTGATGGCGGCTTCGTCGGGGTGGCTCGGGACCGCGAAATTGAGAACGCTCCCTTGCTTCGGCTGGTTGCGGAAGCAGGGGAGCGTTGCTCGTCGAAAGCTTCGCTTTCGACTGGGTACGACGAAAGCTTCGCTTTCGACTGGGTACGACGAAAGCTCCGCTTTCGTCGGGACTACCGCTTGCGGTCCTTGTACTTCTCGATGAGTTCTTGCTGCACGCTGGCAGGCACCTGGCCGTACTTGGCGAACTCCATCGTGAACTCAGCCTTGCCCTGCGTCGCTGACCGCAGCTCCGTGGAGTAGCCGAACATCTCGGACAGGGGCACCTGCGCCTCGATGACCGCCGTTCCCAGGGTCGTCTCTGACCCTTGGATCATTCCGCGACGACGGATAAGCGTGGTCTGCACCGCACCCTGGAACTCCTCGGGGGTCTCAGCTTCCACCTTCATGATGGGCTCGAGCACCACGGGGCCGGCGGCACGCATGGCCTCCTTGAATGCCGTGCGCGCACACAGCTGGAAGGCCATGTCGCTGGAGTCGACCGCGTGGGCAGAACCGTCGCTGAGCGTCATCTCGACGTCGACAACCGGGAACCCGATGAGAACGCCGCGCTCCATGCCCTGCTTGAAGCCACCGTCGACGGACGAGATGTACTCGCGCGGCACCGAGCCGCCGACGATCTTGTCGATGAAGCGGTAGTGCTCGCCGGGCTCACCGTCCTCGAGGCGCTTCATCGTGCCTGCGATCCGTGCGTACTGACCTGAGCCACCCGTCTGCTTTTTGTGGGTGTAGTTGTAGTCCGTGTCGCGGGTAATCGCCTCGCGGAACGCCACCTGTGGCTCGCCGACCTGACAGTCGACTTTGTACTCACGCCGCATGCGCTCGATGTAGACATCCAAGTGCAGCTCGCCCATCCCGCGGATGATGGTCTCGCCGGATTCCTCGTCGCGGTGCACGCGAAAGGTCGGGTCCTCCTTGGCGAAGCGGTTGAGCGCCTTGGAGAAGTTGGTGAGCGTGCTCTTGTCCTTGGGCTCGATGGCGTACTCGATGACCGCGTCGGGCACGTGCATCGAACGCAGCGAGTAGTGGATGTCGGGGCCGTGGAACGTGTCACCGGCCGCACACTCGATTCCGAACAGCGCGACGATGTCGCCTGCTCCGGCCTCGGTGATGTCCTCCATCGAATCGGAGTGCATCCGCACCAAGCGGCCAACCTTTGATTTTTGGTTGGTGCGACCGTTGTAGATGCTGTCGCCCTTCTTGATCGTGCCCTGATACACGCGCAGGTACGTCAGCTGCCCGTAGCGGCCATCTTCCAGCTTGAATGCGAGCGAGCACATCGGCTCGTCGTTCTTGGTCTTCAGGTCGACGTCGGTCTCCGTCTTGCCGTCGATGATGAAGGCCTTGTTGGTGACCTCCTTCGGGTTGGGCAGGTACTGGACGACGCCGTTGAGAAGGATCTGCACGCCCTTGTTCTTGTAGGCGGAGCCACAGAACACGGGGGTGAGGTCCAGCGACAGCGTGCCCTTGCGCGCAGCATCGTTGATCTCCTCGGCGGTGACTTCTTCACCCTCGATGAACTTGTTCATCACGTCGTCGTCGTAGTCCGCGACCGCTTCGACGAGCTTGGCGCGGTACTCCTCGACCTTGTCCTCGAAGCCTTCGGGGATATCCTCTTCGCGAATGTTCTCGCCGTTGTCGCCATCGAAGTAGTAGGCGCGACGGTTGCGAAGGTCGATGACGCCGCGGTGGTCGTCCTCTTCGCCGATGGGAATCGTGATGAGTGCCGGCTTGTGCTTGAGCTTGTCGCGAAGCTGGTTGGTCACGCGGTAGGCGTCGGCGCCAGCGCGGTCCATTTTGTTGATGAAAGCAACGCGAGGAACGTTGTACCGACGCATCTGGCGGTCAACGGTGATCGACTGCGACTGAACGCCCGAGGTGCCACACAGCACGAGGATGGCGCCGTCGAGTACCGACAGCGCACGCTCCACCTCGATGGTGAAGTCAACGTGGCCCGGCGTGTCGATGATGTTGACCTTGGTGTCTTTCCACTGGACGTGGGTCGCGGCGGACTGAATCGTAATGCCGCGCTCACGCTCGAGCTCCATCGAGTCCATCGTCGCGCCGACACCCGACTTGCCTTTGACCTCTTCGATCTTGTGGATGACCCCCGTGTAAAAGAGGATGCGCTCAGTCAGGGTCGTCTTGCCCGAGTCGATGTGGGCTGAGATTCCGATGTTGCGGGTATTGTCGAGGTCGAGCATTGGATCCGCGCCAGCATTTAAGGTCTGGCTCTTTGAAGCGCGGAGTGTGCCACACGCAGCCCGGAGCGACACCCCAGCGGGCCGGCTGCGAACAACGCCCCCGTGAGTTGGCTCGCTGGCTTGGCCCGGCTGTGGCTACGCGGACGCCAACGAGAACAAGTGGTCGGCTGCCTCGTCCAACGTAGCGGCTGCACGATCCCGCCCGTCGGCCCGCTGCCGCTCAGATAGGAACCTGTACAGCGGCGCCAGGCGTGGATGCGCTGGGCCCACACTGGCGATCACCGCCATGGCGGCACCCGCGACAACTCGCTCCGCCAGACGCGGACGACCCGACGCGGCCAAGACGCGGCCGAGCGTGAGCCACCCGGTGGTCGCCAGGGGAGAGCTCCGGTCGAGGGCGGCGAGAGCGCGACGCGTGAGCCTGAGCGCGCGCGCCGTGTCCCCACTGCGCAGAGCGAGCAACGCACGCACGGGCATCACCGCGGCCGAGCCGTCTTCGCCGACGACCGGGAGCGTGGCCAGCTGCAGCTGAGCCTCTTCGTCCTGTCCCAGCTGCACCAGCGCGGCCGCCAGTCGGCCGGTTGCCTCAGCGTGGTTGGCGGGCGTCTGGGCGCCCTGCTGCGCACGACGGGCGACGGTGGCGGCCTCACCCGGCCGATGAAGATCCAACAGCGTGTCCACCCACGCGACAAGGTTGGACTGGGTGTGGGTGGCGGCGTCCTCGTCGTCGGTCAACGCCGAGAAGGCATCAGCACTCTGGGCAAAGCCCCGCTCGGCCGCAGCCAGTGCGCCCGCCCCTCGCGCGACCATGGCCTGCCAGTGGCGCGCCCGTGCGTCGAGCAGCGCTTCAGCGTTCGGCAGACCCAACACCCACTGGTCGAGCTCCGCCAGCGCCGTCCGTGCGCCCGCAAGCTCCCCCGCGTTGGTCTCGATGCGGACCCGCTCACACATAACCTCGAACCCGAGCGCGGCATTGGGGTTGGAACCGTTGTCCCCCGCTGGACTCGAGCGATAGGGCGAGGCTTCCGTGGTGGTCGCAGCTTTGGCGATCGCCTGAGACGCACGCTCCAAAATCCAGCGCGCCTCCTCAAGCCGACCGCCTTGCGCAGCGGCGTGCGCCAGGCGAACGCCCACCGCGACCCGCTCCGCGACGGGGAGCTCGGCAACAACCAACCGCTCAAAAGCGGGGCGGCAGCGATCGGGCTCGCTGCGGCGACGTGTCCGCCATGTCAGCCAGTGCAGCCCAGCGACGAACAGCCAGCGCGTCTGCTCATCCAGCGCAGCCACATGCTCGATCACCGCATCGATCTGCTCGGCTGCCGCGGAGACATCGTCCGCGAGCTCATCAAAAGTCATCAGCCGACAGCGCACGACAAGCGTGCGCACGTCGTTCTCACCGTAGCGAGTGCGCGCTTTGGCCAAGCGCGCGCGCCACCCTTGACGCACCTGCGAAAGGGGCCGCAGGCCACGAACCGTCGCCTCATAGTCGACAAGAAACGCGCGCTGCTGGGAGCGTTCGTTCCGCCCCGTCTGCGTCGACACGCGCCACAGCGCGAGGCCGCCCGTGGCGACCAGAGCCACAACCCCCAGGACTGGCTTGAGCGAAGCCATGCTGCGAACCTCGTGAGCGAGGGCAAGCATCTAGGTCAGCGCGCGATAGCGTTCGAGGACTCCCGCCACGGTCAGGCCGAAGAACTCGGCCACATCGCCGCCTGGGGCCGACGTCCCAAAGCGATCGATCCCGTGCTGGTGGGCAGCCCAACGCCCCCACCCCATCGTCGTCCCTGCCTCCACGGAGAGCCGCTTGGTGACGGCGGCCGGCAGCACTGACTCGCGCACCGAGTCCGACTGCTCCGCAAACGCCTCCATGCAAGGCATCGAGACGACGCGGACGGCCGTGCCCTCTTCGTGCAGCTTGTGCGCTGCTTCGAGGCACAGGTGCACCTCTGAGCCCGTCGCGAGCAAGATCCCATCAAGCGAATCTGCAGTGGCCCCCTCGGGCTCCCACAGAACATAGGCGCCCTGCGAGATGTCGCGGCGCGCCTCCTTGAGGACGGGCAGGCCTTGCCGGGTCAGCAAAAGCGCGGTCGGCCCGTCGCCTCGCCCGCGCTTCATCGCGTGGATCCAAGCCGCGACCGTCTCGTTGGCATCGGCGGGCCGCACGACGTGCAGGTTGGGGATCAACCGCAGGCTCATGCACTGCTCGACCGGTTGGTGGGTGGGGCCGTCCTCGCCCACCATGACGCTGTCGTGGGTCAGTACGTGCACCACGGGCAGCTCCATCAGCGCGGACAAGCGCAACGCCCCGCGCATGAAATCCGAGAAGATCAGGAAAGTCGCGTCGAACGGCCGCATGCCGCCGTGCAGCGCGATGCCGTTGCACAGGCCAGCCATGCCGTGCTCACGCACGCCGAAGTGCACGTTGCGCCCCTGCGGATTGTCCTTGGAGAGATCGCCGCCGTCGGGGATCCCCACGCCGTTGCTCCCGGCCAGATCCGCCGAGCCACCAAAGATAGTTGGGTGCACCGCCGACACGGCCGCCAGCGCCGCCTTGCCGGCCTTGCGGGTCGCCAGCTTGGTCCCCGGCTCAAAGGTCACCGCCTCGAGGGCCTCGATCGTGCCCTCGGGAAGGTCGCCAGCGAGCAGCGCGGTCAGCTCCTTGGCCAGCGCGGGGTGGGCGGCCGCGTAGGCCTCGTAGCGCTTGTCCCATGCGACCCGCGCCGCGCTGAGCTGCTCGCGTCGATCCGCAAGGGCCTTGGTCACCCCAGCGGGGACATGAAAGGTCGCCTCGGGCCACCCCATCGCGGCCTTGGTTCCGGCGAGTTCCTCTGCGCCCAGCGGCGCCCCATGGGAGCCGCTCGTGCCCGCTTTGGTCGGGGCTCCGCGTCCAATGATCGTGCGACACACGAGCAAGCTGGGGCGGGCGTCCGCCTTGGCCTCGGCGAGCGCGGTAGCCAGGGCTGCGGTGTCGTGCCCATCGACGGCGACCACATGCCAGCCGTACGCGTCGAAGCGCTTGCCGACGTCTTCGGTGAAGCTCAGATCCGTCCCACCATCGATGGTGATCTGGTTGGCGTCGTACATGAAGACAAGCTTGCCGAGGCCGAGATGGCCCGCGATCGATGCCGCCTCGGCGGCGATGCCTTCCATCAGATCACCATCGCTGACGATGCCGTAGGTGAAGTGGTCGACGATCTCGTGGCCGGGCTGGTTGTAGCGCGCGGCCAAGAACCGCTCGGCAACCGCCATTCCGACGCCGCCTGCAAACCCGCTCCCCAGGGGGCCTGTGGTGATCTCGACGCCCGGGGTGTGGTCGACCTCGGGGTGCCCAGGGGTCAGGCTGCCCAGCTGACGGAACCGCTTGAGCTCGCTCATCGGCAACGCGTACCCCGTGAGGTGAAGCAACGAGTACAGCAGGGCCGACCCGTGTCCGGCCGAGAGCACAAACCGGTCGCGATCTGGCCACGTGGGCTGGGCGGGATCGTGAACGAGGAACTGCAGCCAGAGCGTGGCCGCCATCTCGGCCGTCCCCATCGGCATGCCCGGGTGTCCAGAGTTGGCTTGCTCGACGGCGTCGATAGCCAGCCCCTTAATCGTGTTGCAGACCTGCTCAAGGGTCGACGGATCGACCGCACGTGGGGACAACGCAGCGCGGGACATCGACCGCTCCGTAGCACGGCACGTGAGCGGCGTCTGCGCTCACAGAGCGGCGGCCCGTCGCCTAGTCTTCGCGCGGGTAAACCGCGATATCAGAGCCCACCGCGTAGGCCACGAAGGCGGGCTGCAGCTCATCGAGGCACTGCCAAGGCGCTCCGTACAGCGCGCCGAAGTCGATATCCATGGTGAGATCGTCCGTCGTCACCTCGTAAACGTCCCAGACGGGGTGCTCCACGCGATACACCACGCGACCGCCATCGCCGTCGCTGCCAAAACCCCAGGTGTGTTCCTTGAAAAAGTGTTCCACCGAGGACGCGGGCGGGACCATGGGGGGCCGACGGCCCACCAGCGACATCGTGTGCAAGCGCTCTCCGAAGTCGATCTCCATCGTGAGCCGCCGCCGGTCGTCCCCTTCGTCGTGGGCGGTCACCTCCATCGACACCGACTTATAGTGCTCGTGATACAGGACGTTCGCGACCGCGGCGATGAACGGCTTGGGTACAAACTCGGCGATAAACGCCACGCCACGCCGAGGCTCGGGGTCGTCGGTCGTGCGCACGTAAATACGTAGGTTCACCTCCGGAAAATCCCGGTGGAGCGGCACCGCGATCCCTTTGACACGCGTATTGAGGAACCGAAACGCCACCAGACTCACGTACGCGACGCCGGGTGGGTCGTCGGGCAGGCGATCCGCTTCGAGCCCCTCGGGCAGGTACGCGCGAAGAAGGTCCGCATCAATGCGGTACGTGACGAGCGCGAGGTCCTCCCAGCGTGCGGTGAGAAATGGCTGACCCATAGCAGTAGCCTGACACTTTCGGGGTCAACGACATAGTGCGCGCGTGGTATTAGCCGGAGCCATGCGGATCTGCATTCTCGGCGCCACTGGACTCGTTGGCCGCGAGACGCTGACCTTGGTCGACCGCGCCTGGCCGGGCGCCGAACTCGACCTGTACGCCAGTCGCGACCAAGAGATGGAGCACGCTGGCCGGACGCTCCCCGTACGCGCCGCGCCCCGCCTCGAAGAGGCACAAACGCGCGGTGGCGACCTGGCCTTTGTCGCCCTCGACGACGACTTCTCGCGGCGCTACGTCCCGCGCCTCGTGGAGCTCGGCTACCGCGTCGTCGACAAGAGCAACACCTTCCGGATGGATCCAAAGGTCCCGCTTGCCGTGGGGGGCGTCAATTGCAGCGAGCTCACCGACGACGTTCGGCTCGCTGCTAATCCCAACTGCACGACGATTCCGCTCACGCTCGCCCTGCATCCGCTAGCTCGCAAATGGGACATCGTGAGCATCACGGCCTCGACATACCAGGCGGTCAGCGGTGCGGGCGTACGCGCACTCGATGACTTCTTGGCGCTCGCCCGCGATGGCTACGCCAAGCCCGACCGTCTCGGCGGCGCGTTCGACACCTCGGGCTACGCGGGGAACACCGTCCCTCACAACGGCAAGACGGACGCCAGCGGCTTCTCCTCCGAGGAGCGCAAGCTGCTCAACGAGAGTCGCAAGATCCTGGGCCGACCCACGCTGGCCGTATCCGCGCAGTGCTGCCGCGTGCCGATCGCCGTTGGGCACTACATCAACGCTTGGGTCGAGCTCGGCGGCCCCGCCTCGCTCGAAGCCATCGAGGCCGAGCTGGCTGCGGCTCCGTTTGTCCGGTTGCTCCCGGGCACCGCGGGCGACGGGCTCTCGGCACTCGACGCCGCGCGCTCCCGCGACGAGGCTCTGGTCGGGCGGATCCGGCACGACGCACGAGACACCCGGGGCCAAACCCTGTGCATCACCGTCGTGGGCGACAATCTCCGCCTGGGCGCCGCGACCAACGCGGTCCGCGCGGCCAGCCGCTGGTTTCCGAGCGCCGATCCTTCTTTGCAGTCGCCTGCGTGATCGGGAGGGTGCGCGTGGTAAAACGACCCTCGGTGGCTCCGTCACACTATCGAGCCTTCGTGCTCACACTTTTTTGGGTGACGGCGTGCAACTTCGGCTCAGGCGAAGTTCCGGGGACCGGCGCCATGCATGGCGGCTCCGACGGGAGCGGCGGCGGTGGCGGGAGCTCAGCGACGGACGGACCGGGCTCCGAAGGCACGGGCGGGGCGACTTCCACAGGAACCGGACCCGGCGTCGGCTCGCTCACCACCCCCAGCACGGGGGACACCACCGACACCGACGGCGGAGCCGAGGATGAGTCGAGTGATACGTCGACAGGCGGGCCCATCGACGCCTGCGACATGACACCGCTGCCGTTGTTCACACAGGTCATCACCGCAAGCGAGAGCATCGTCATCGCTCCGATGAGCAAACGGGCTGCGCCTGTCCCGGGCGGCGAGTGCGTAGCCTCCGAGGTCGCCGACCAAGGGACGGCGAACTTCCTCTTTTCGGCACCGTGCACCGACGAGTACTTCGTGTGGGGGCACGTGTGGGACTCGCAACCCAACCTCATCAAGGTTGCCAAACCCGATAGCTACGACGTTGCGGTCGACGGCGGCAGCAGCACGGAGTGGGCGTACGGCTGCCAGACCTTTGGTACGGCCGCCGGGTGGCGGTGGATTCCCGTCGAAGAGTCGGCGGTCTGTCTCGACCCCGACGCGCTCCGGTTCACAATCGACCCGGGGACACACACCATCAACTTCCACAATCGCGAGGCCGGCGACTTCGACCAGGGCTCACCGCCCGGTGAAGTCGCGGCAATCGCCCGCATTCTGGTCACGAACGACCCGACCTACGTGCCCACCGCTGGGGACTGAGTCGCGACGGTGGTTCCCGCCCTCTTCACGGCCGCCATCGTTGCGTTCATCGCGGTCTGGGATTGGATGGCGGTACGTGGGCGTACGCTGTCACCATGGCCCGCGATCATCGCCGCGCTCGCGCTGCCGTTTGTAGTCCCCGCCTCGCTTATCTTCGTGCGCACCGGGTTCACAATCTTGGGCACTGTGCTCGCGCTCAAGACGTGGGAGCTTGCACAGGGCCGGGTCAGCGATCCGTCCATGCTGCGCACGCCGTGGCTCGCGATGTTCTGGTTGCTGATCCCGCCCGACAGCCGCTTCCCCACCAGCCCCGCTGCCGCACGGAATACGCGGCTCGAAGGACTGCGACGAAGTCGGCGCGGGCTGGCAAAAGTCCCCCTCGCCCTGACTCTCGCGGGGCTGGAGATGTACTGGCCCGGCGTCCACAGCAACCCGTGGCTGGAGGCATTGTGGGCACTTTGGCTCGTGTGGGCCGCGATGACCGCAGTCGCCGACATCTGGGGAGGGCTCGCGATGCTGACAGGCCTGCACGTGAGCGAGCCGTTCAACACGCCAATGCTCGCGCGTTCACCCCGTGATTTTTGGGGCGAACGTTGGAACCTCTTTGTGCAGCGTTGGATGCGGCGCAATATCTTTGGACCGGTGGGCGGGCGTCGCCATCCACTGCGGGGCGTCGTGATCGTGTTCGTGTTCAGCGGCCTGCTTCACGAGTACGTCATCATCGCCGCACTCGGCCACGTGCCCGACCGCGTCGGATGGATGACGGCATTTTTCGCCCTGCACGGCTTGGCCGTTGTGGCTGAGGTCGGGCTGCGACACAAGCGCCGTCGCGCCGCAGCAAGACGCCGCGGTCCGGGCCTCCCTCGGGCCGTTGCCGTCGCCGTGCACCTGGTCTGGCTCACCGCGACCGCGCCGTTGTTCTTTGGGCCGCTCGGCGAAATCTTCGCAACGCTCTAGCGCAGTCATCGCGCGGTCCCCCTTCCGCGCCGCATCAGCTTGCGTGCACCCACGGGGCGCGCCATGCTCACCGCCCCGATGCCACACCCCCTCCGAGACGCGATCCTCGAGGTCACCGCCAAGGCCGAGCCGAAGGGCGCGACCATGGGGGAGATCGTGGACGCTATCGCATCGGAGGGATTCTCCGCGAAGGCTGTCGAGGGCGAGATTTGGCAGCTGATGGCCGAGCGGCGCCTGACCCCGACCGGCTTCGTCTATCGTCGAGTGCGACGCACCGACGACCTGGGCGAGCCCCAGATCCGACGCACCTACGAGTTCCTGTTGATCACGTGGTCGCCGGGCGCTGACAAACAACTGGACTTGGCGCTTGCGGCCGACCCCGCGGGCGACGAGCACAGCCGATGATCCCCACGTTCCAAGACGCGTGGAACCATCGCCAGCGCGTGGCGACGCGGCCCGACGCCCCCGGATTGTTCGTCGCGCTCGCCCCGATGGACGGTGTCACCGACTGGGTCTACCGCGAGTTGATGACAGACCTGGCCGACGGCGACAGTGGGATCAGCCTCTGCGTCTCGGAGTTTGTTCGGGTCACCCACAGCTGCGTCGTTGACCGCGCCTTGCTGCGCCACTGCCCCGAGCTTGCACGCGGCGGGACCACTCGAGCGGGCGTGCCCGTCTTTGTGCAGATCTTGGGCGGAGATCCGGCTCCCATGGCCGCCACCGCACTGCGAGCCGCACAGCTTGGTGCCCCGGGCGTCGACATCAACTTTGGCTGCCCAGCCAAGACGGTCAACCGCCACGACGGCGGCGCCACAATCCTCAAGACACCATCACGGGTCCAGGCGATCACCGAAGCGGTTCGCGACGCCGTGCCGCCCGGGGTCGCGGTCACGGTGAAGGTACGGCTCGGGTGGGAAGACGCGTCGGCGGTCGCCGACATCGCGCGGGCCGCCGAGGCCGGGGGCGCGGACTGGCTGACCATCCACGCCCGAACACGGCTTCAGGGCTACCGCCCGCCTGTCGACTGGCGAGCGGTGGGGCGGGCCCGGGAGGCCGTATCGATCCCCGTGGTGGCCAACGGCGACGTTGATTCGGTGGGCGCGCTCAAGGCGTGCGCGGCCTCGAGTGCCTGTTCCGCGTTCATGATCGGCCGGGGGGCCATGGGTCGTCCGCGACTGTTCCGACAGCTGCGGGGCGCGACGGATCCTGACCTCGACCTCGAGTGGTTTGGCGACCTGCTCGCTCAGTATGTGGAGCGCCTGCGTGCCGCGGGCGCGACGGAGCGCGCCACCCGAGGGCGGCTGATCCAGTGGCTCCGACTCGCCGCGCCCTCGTTCGACGCGCTCAGCACCCTGTTCAACAGCATCAAGCGCGAGCAGAGTCTCGACACCGCGCTCGCGCTATTGCCAACCGCGCGGCGCGCGTCGATTCGCAGCGCGCCGGTCTCCGAGCTACCCCGGGTCGACAACGCGACCGCATGACGTCTGCTGCAGGACGAGGTCGTCGCCTTCCTCGTCCCACGTCATGCCGCGCCGCTTGCCCAGACTCACCACCCGCGACTTGACCTTGCCGCCCATGTGCCCCGTCGCGGGCACGGGGTGCTGTACGGGGCGACGCTTGATGTAGGCGGGGTGGAACACGACGCGGTCGAAGCAATCCTCTTCGGTAAACCGAACGCGCAGCACCCCCGTCAGTCGCGGCGGGTCCGTCGTGTTCTCGAACAAGAAGTTGCCCAGTGAGTAGGCGATGAGGCCATCGTTGTAGGACTCGACCGCCTGCAGGACATGCGGGTGGTGCCCAACGACCAGGTCTGCCCCCGCGTCGACCAACGCGTGCGCCGCCTTGACCTGCACGTAGTCGGGGTCGTCGGCGTACTCATTGCCCCAGTGCACGACCACGATGACCAGGTCGTGCGTCGCGGCGGCCTCTTTGACCAGCGGGCTCAGCTCGGCATCCATTGCGCGCGTCGACAAGAACGGTAGCTCGGGGACCCCGTCGCGCTTGGGCGCGTTACGACGGGTCGACACGGCGACAAAGCCAAGCTTCCAACCATTGCGCTCCACCGTCTCGACCCGAAACAGCGGCGCTTCGGCCCGCGCCGCTCCGATGGGAACGATCCCAAGCTCGCGCAGCAACAGGGGGGTCTGCTCGAGCCCCTCGGCCCGCATGTCGTAGTAGTGATTGTTGGCGAGGCTCATCACCGAGAACCCGCCGCGCACGAGGTTGGTCGCCTGCTCGAGCGATGCACCAAACCGGAACCGCGAGCCGATCGGGCTGTTGACGGGCAGCTCGCGAACGAGCGGCGTCTCGAGATTGCCCACGAGCAGATCGGACGCCAACGCGTCGTGCAGGGGGCCAAACACCTCGTGGTCGCCCTCGGGAATGGAGTCGTACCCACTGGGTCGGTAGCGCCCGAAGATCACGTCGCCCACAAACGTCATCTCTAGCTGCTTGGCTTTGGCCGGCTCGACAGGGGCCACCGGCTTGGCAGCCACGGCCGACCCAGGGGGCGGAGCAGCCCCCGCGGGCGGTAGCGTGGCGAACGCCCGACCACATTGGTCCAGCAGCCACGGGTATTCGCCCTCGTCATCGCCGACCAACGTTGCAACGCAGAGGGCAACTTTGGGCTCGGTCTGCGCAACGCATTGCGTCAGGTCCGCCTCCCGCGAGGCCGCCATCGCTGCGACCGCGGAGGACTCGGCGCCCTGCACGTCGATGTAGTGGGCGCGGGCCGCGTCGAGCATCGTGGTGCAGGCCACCTGGGCCGACGGCATCGTCGCCGGAAACCGGCCGTCCATCTTGGCCGCGATGGCCTTGGCCGTTTCGTCCCAGTCGGGCATGTCCGCCAAACCGCTGGCATGGTTGCCCACCTCGCCGATGACACGGCCACGCCCTGGGGCGCCGTCTTCCCCAGCGCGCGGCGTCCCCCCCGCGCCCGGGTTGGAGCACGCGGCGAGTCCGGCGGCCCAGACAAGCCCGAGCATTCGGCCGTAGCCTGGTTGGCGCAGCCCTTCGCGTTGGCGCAGCATCGGCGATACGATAGCGCATCATGCCGTCACGGCGCCTCCCCTCGATGATCGTCCCGGCCCACGCCCACGCACGCACGGCCGCACTCCCTGGGCTCGTAGCGACGTTGGTGCTCGCAGCGAGCTCTGTGGCCTCCGCCGATCCCACTCCCCCCGGCGGGCTCACCAACGACCTGTTCGAGCCGGCCGAGTGCGTGATGTGCCACTCGATCTCAAACGCGAAGGTGCACGCCGACGATCCGCTGTACTCCCCGTTCCTCGGCTGGCAGGGCAGCATGATGGCAAACGCGGCGCGCGACCCTGTGTTTTGGGCCGGGGTTGCCTTGGCGGATCAGGACCACCCGGGCGAGACCGAGGTCTGCATTCGCTGCCACTCTCCACGTGCATTCCTCAACGGCCGCGCGGACGCCACAGAGATCACGGACCTCGACCCGGCAGACATGGACGGGGTCACGTGCGAAGCCTGCCACCGCATGATGGACGACAGCCCCAATCCGCTGGGCAATGCGTCCTACCGGATCGACGACGTGCTCGTCGACGGCGTCGTCCCACGGCGCGGGCCCTGGGACGACTACGAAGAGCCGGTCACCCCCCCGCACGCATGGATCGCCGACCCATTCACGGGCAGCTCGGAGCTGTGCGGCACCTGTCACGACGTCTCCACGGACCGGCCGCGCTTGGACGACAAGGGCAACGAGATCGCGCCCCAGTTCAACGAGCAGCGTACCTACAGCGAGTGGGCCGGCAGCAGCTTTGCGGCGCCCGGCGACGGCTTTGCCTCCTGCCAGGACTGCCACATGCCTGCGGTCGCGGACATGGCGGCGTGCCAGGCGTTTATCAACAACAACACGCACCCCACGGGAGGTCGCAGGCACGACCTGGTCGGCGCCAACCGCTTCATGCTGCAGCTCCTGCAGCAGGAGTACGGTTCACAGGGGAGCGGCGACGTTGCGGATCTTGCGTTCGAGACCTCGATCGCTCGTCTTGATGAGCTGTTGGCCTCTGCAGCGACCGTCGAGGTCGTAGGCCCAGACAGCGTCGACACAACCGTTGGGCTCTCCGACCTCGAAGTCACAGTCACCAACCACAGTGGGCACAAGCTCCCCACGGGCTACAGCGAGGGTCGCGTCATGTGGCTCGAAGTCACCGCCACGTACAACGGCGGCGTCGTGTGGAGCTCGGGCGCGTTTGAGCCCGGGGTGGGCCCCACCGAAGGGCCACAACTGCGGACGTATGAGGGCGTCGGCGACCAGCTGGCCACGGGCACCACGTTTCACTTGCTGCTCAACGACCACTGGGTCGAGGACACCCGCATTCCGCCGCTCGGGCTCGCGCCGGATCTGCAGACGGACCCCGTTGGAGGCCGGTACACCCTGCTCGACGACGGCACCTGGCCCAACTACGACATCGTGCCCTACACGTTTGCCGGGGTCGCCGATTTGGTCGATGACACGCCGGAGGCGGACGACGACGACGAGCTCGTCGTGACGGTGAACCTCTGGTACCTCATCAACTCTCCGGCGTACATCGAGCTGCTCGCCAACGACAACGAGTCGAACGAAGCGGGGAGCGACGTCGCCATGCTGTTTGATGCGGCTGGCGGCGCCCCCCCGATGCTGCTCGGCGAGGCGGAGCTCACCATCCCGATCACCGCGTTCGGAGGTGCTTCGGGCAGTAGCAGCAGCGACAGCGGCCCTGCGGTCGACAGCACAGCCGACTCGCCTGGGGCCAGCACCGACGGCCCGGGAGCGACGACCGGCGCGGGCACAAGCAGCGGCACGGGCGGCGGTGGTCAAGACGATGACGGCGGCGGATGCAGCTGTACATCGGGTGGGCAGCAGTCGGGCGGTGCCGGTTGGCTTGCACTGTTTGGCCTCGCGGCGGTGCGACGTCGTCGCCGAGCGGCCAGCTGGGCGTGACGCGACGCGACGCTATGCGTCAAAACGGAGCCCGGTCACAAAGCGCTCCCAGTCGCGCTTGAACGCACCGAGGTCGGACGTGCCGACGTGCTTGCGCAGCGTCTCGATTCCCGTGGGGTCATGCGCTGCGTTGGCAACGAAGTCGCGGTAGAATGCGCGCAAGTTGCCCTGCTCTTGCAACCAAAAGCAGAGGTATCGCGCCTGGCCGTAGTTGCTGCCGGGGTCGTCGTCGTAAAACCCCTGCTCGGACGTCGCCACCAGCGTTTCAAAGCTTGGCACGGCCTTGCGCGCGATGGCCTCCTGCAGACCCGCGAGTCGCCAGTTGGTATGCCCGACGATCTCACCGTTTCGGTCGCCGCACTGCTCGTACAGCGACGCCAGTCCCTCGTTGAACCATGACGGACATGCGGGGAAGTTGCTGTGCATGAGCGGGTGCACCATCTCGTGCACCAAGGTTCCGCCTCCCGACGCGATGTTCATGATCAACGCCTCGTGCGTATGCGAGTAGTAGCCAAACGGAGTGTAGGGCTCATCGTTGAAGATGGACTTGGCGTTTGCGTAGTAGGACTTCTCGTCGCGAAACAGCCAGACCTCGACCGCGGGGTCGGGGCTACGCGCGAAGTAGGCGGCGGCGAGACGCTCGGTCGCCCAGGCCACGGTGCCTTCGGCGCGGCGCTTGACCTCGGATGCTGGCTCGTCGCCCACGACGACCCAGGGCGCCTGCGCCATCACCGTGAAGCCACGCGAACCAAACTCTGCGCGAAGGGCCTCGACCCGAGTGTCGACGGTGCTCGCGGGCGTGGTCTCGACCCGCGCTTGGGCCGAGTCGCTGGGGACGCGGGACGGGTCGGGAGGCCGCTTGGTGCTGGGTGCGGGTGGAGTTTGGGCACCCGGCACACACGCTGCGATGCCTGAACCTAGAGCCATGACCGAGAACGTACGACGCCGCACGTTGAACCAACGTGCGGCGGGACGCTTTGGTTTGGGGCGCTAGCGGTTCTTGGACACGCAGTACACGTTGGCGATCTTTCTGGGCCCAGCCTTCACCGCCTGCTTGCGCTTGGTGTCGTAGACCATGCCGCGGTCGCTGATCCAGATGGCCCCCGAGCCCGCATTCGGGGGGCGGACCCGCTTGACCTCGGAGGCCGTTGGCGCGCGCCACTTCTTGATGCCACCGTATTTGCCGAGCTTCCCACACGCTCCGCGCGCGGCCGGGCGGGTGACCCGCGCGCCCATCGACTTCTGCGCGTAGAGACTGCCCACCTTCTTGACCTTCTTCTTGTCGAACTTGGGTCCGGCGGGGGGAGGCTTCGTCCCGCCATCGCCACCACCGTCGTCCCCTGCGCCGTCGTCGGCTGCGCCGTCATCCGCGGCCGCGCCATCGTCGGCGGCTGCACCATCATCGGCTGCGGCACCATCGTCGGCTGCTGCACCGTCATCGGCTGCTGCACCATCATCGGCTGCTGCACCACCATCGGCTGCTGCACCATCATCGGCTGCTGCACCACCATCCGCGGCTCCTGCGTCGGCTGCCCCTGCGTCGGCTGCCCCTGCGTCGGCTGCACCTGCATCTGCTGCACCCGCGTCCGCTGCCGCCGCGCCGCCGGTGCCTCCACCCGCGTCTGCGGCGGCTGCATCGGCTGCGGCGCCACCACTGCCGCCAGCAGCAGCGGCATCGTCGCCCGCCGCAGCAGCATCGGCCGCGCCAGCCTCGGCGGCTGCACCGTCCGCTGCCGCACCGTCGGCCGCAGCGCTATCACCTGCTTTCGGCTCGTCCGTACCAGCTGCGGCGACCTTCGCCTTGTTCGCGGCCGGCCGCAGCATGAAGAACCAGTACGCGCCGCCGCCACCGCCCAAAAGCAGCAGTGCGATGACAGCAAACATCAGCCCTTTGCCACCGCCTCCCATATTGGAGGACGGCCGTAGATCGAGCTCTTGATCTCCAAGACCGAACCCCTGCCCGCTGCCGCCCAGCGTCGGCGGAGACGATGGAGAGGGCGACTGCGCGCCCGACCACGTGGGCGACTGACCCGCGCCGCCAAACGTTGGCGCCCCGCCCGGCGGCGGTGTGGGAGCGCCCGGCATGGGTGTATGGGCGGTGGGCGCGGGCGTGTGCATGGCCGGCGCGGGGGTATGCGCGCTGGCGATCGTGCCCGCAGGCAGCGCCGCGCCCGCCGAAGCGATCGTCGCACCGGGCCGCGATGGGGCCGACGACGAGTCGTTCATCGTCCGGTAGATCCCGTTGTCGCGGTTCTCGTAGGGACGCAGCGCCTCGGACAGCTCGGCGCACGAGTTCCAGCGTTGGTCGACCGCTTTGTGCATGCAGCGATCGATGATTGCCACCAAGCCGGGATCGACGTGCGGCGCAGCTTGGGCCAAAGGAGGTGGGGGCTTGGTGGCGACGTTGACGAGCGTCGCGGCCAGGGTGGCGCCCGCAAACGGGTTGCGGCCCGTGACCGCCCAGTAAAGGATGACCCCCATCGCCCAGATGTCTGTGCGGTGATCAACCTGCGCCGCGCCCTCCGTCTGCTCGGGCGACATGTACTCCGGGGTGCCCATCAGCACGCCCATGCCCGTCTTGCCGGCTTCGCTCCCCTCGGTGAACTTCGAGATTCCGAAGTCCATGAGCTTGACCATCAACCGGCCCGGCTTGGGTTCGTGCAGGAAGATGTTCTCGGGCTTGAGGTCGCGGTGCACGATGCCAACATCGTGGGCAGCCTGGAGCCCGATCAGAGCTTCACGGACGATCAGCACCGACAAGCCAGGGTCGACCTGGCCGCGCTTCTCCTGGAGGAAGTTTGCAAAGTCCTTGCCCTGCAACATCTCCATGACGATGTAGGGGCCGAGCGTGCTCTTGCCGAGGTCGAGAATGTCGCAAATGTGCTCGCATCCGATGCGGCCAGCGGCGGTCGCTTCGTTGCGAAATCGCGACAGCACGCCCTCGTCGCGCGAGAACTGGATGTGCATCAGCTTGATGGCGACATCCTTCTTGACGAGCATGTTCTCGGCCTTCCAGACCGCGCCCATCCCGCCCTCACCGAGCATCCGCGTGAAGCGAAACTTTCCGTCGATGATGCGCCCCTCGAAGGGCAGCAACTTCTCGGCCTCCGGGCACAGCAGGACATCCTCCGCGTGGAGGTTTCCGCAGTGCGGACAGGGGCCGAATTGCTCGCCATTTCCCGCCATCAGGGCCGATGTATAGCACGGAGCCCGCCCTGGGCGCCCCCGGGCCCGGCCCAGTGCCCCTACACAGGCCATTGTCGCGTACCTGACCCGCTCTACGTCGCACCCTACACTTGCTGGGGCAGCCTCAGGGAAACAGAACCCTTCGAACCGCGGTACGTGTACCCACGGACCCCCCCGCCCTGCCCGCGCGTCCAAAGCCCGCCATGTCGCAACTTCACACCGTTCGTCGTCACCCCCTCGCCCTCGCCGCCGGACTGCTGCTTTGCACTGCCTGCGTCGGCATGGCCTGCGACAGCAAGGACGCGGAGCCTGCCAAGGACAACGCTGCGTCAAAAACCGAAGCGAGCGCTCCGGATGAGGCGAACGCGGACGGGACAAAAACCGACGTCGACGGCAAACCTATCGCCGCCAAACCCGACGTCAAAACGGACTCACCCAAAGCAACCCCCGTCATCGACCCCAAGCCGGCCACCGCAAAAGTGGAGCCGGTGACGGCCAGCGCGCGCACGGCCGACGAGCAGAACTCCGTCGATGTGTTTGGCGCGGCCGCTCCCGCCACGGTGTTCGTGACGCAAAAGGCCATCGTCGAAGACTCCACGCTCCGCGCCGAAGAGGTCTCCGCGGGCACGGGTTCCGGATTCATCTGGGACGACGCGGGCCACATCGTCACCAACTGCCATGTCGCGCTGAAGGACTGCGAGGCGGGCGTCAAGGCGCCGAAGCTCTCGGTGACACTGTATGACCACAGCGTCCTCGAAGCCCAGGTCGTGGGGTTCGATCCGAGCAAGGACATCGCCGTCCTCAAGGTCGAGCCCAAGGGCACGCTGGTTCCGATGCGCCGCCCCCCCGAGAGCTATCGGCTGGCCGTGGGGCAAAAGGCCGTCGCCATCGGCAACCCGTTTGGGCTGGACCACTCGCTCACCGTGGGCGTCGTGTCGGCGCTCGGTCGCGAGGTCAAGGGCATCGGCAACGTGACCATCAAAGACATGGTCCAAACCGACGCAGCGATCAATCCGGGCAACTCGGGCGGTCCGCTCATGGACAGCTCAGGCCAGCTCCTGGGCATGAACACGATGATCTTCTCCCGCAGCGGGAGTTCCGCTGGCATTGGGTTCGCCGTGCCCTATATGAGCATCGAGCGGGTCGTGCCGCAGATCATCAAGCACGGCAAGCCCAAGCGGGTGGGCCTGGGCATCAACATTTTCGACGCAGGGATGGCCCGTCGTTTCAGCGTCGAGGGCGTCGCGGTCAAGAGCGTCCCGCGCGACACCCCTGCGTTCAAGGCGGGGATCCGCCCCCCCGTGCAGGGTGGCAAAGAGATCCAGCTCGACTTCATCGTCGGCATCGACGGCACGCGCATCAAGAACTACGACGACCTGTACTCCGCGCTCGACGGCAAGACGGCGGGTGACACGATCAAGCTCTCGGTGATGCGAATGCCCGACAAAGATGTCTTCGACGCTGAGATCACGCTTATCGATCTGTAGCGTTACACGTCCAAGCCCACCGCACGCATCAGGTCCAGCGCGTTGCTCGTCTGCACCACCCCTTGCTTGAGCTGGTAGTCGAACACCAGCTCGCCATCGACGAGCGTGTCAGAAAAGTGCACGTTGTCCACGACCGCGGGCATCGACTCGGCGGCTTGGGCCAGCGCCAAGTCGTGGGTGGTCACCAGTCCGATCGCCCCCTTGCTCAGGAGCTTTGCCACCACCGCCTCCGCGCCGATCCGACGGTCGTGCGAGTTGGTCCCGTGCAGGATCTCGTCGAGCAAGAAGAACAACCCCGGCCCTTCCTCGGCAACGTCCATCACGCACCGCAGCCGCTTGATCTCGGCAAAGAACCGCGACGCGCCGCCTTGCAGAGAGTCCTGCACTCGCAGCGTCGCAGCCACCCGCAGCGGCGAGAGGCGCAGGTGCTCCGCGAACACGGGCGCCCCCGCCTGCGCGAGCACGATGGCCACCCCCACCGTACGCAAGTAGGTCGACTTGCCCGACATGTTCGACCCCGAGATCACCAACGCTTGCCGCGCTTGCCCCAGCGACACCACGTTGCACACGCATGCATCCGCCGCCAACAAGGGGTGTCCGACCCTCTCGCCCTCGATCTGCGGCGGTCCTTCGACGTACGACGGAAACGTGTCGTCGGGGCGCTCGTAGGCGTAGCCGGCCAGACTCGCCAGCGCCTCGAGCTCACCCAGCGCGGTGAACCAGCTCCGGATCTTTGGCCCGTGCTCGCACCGCCATCGGTCGACCGCAACGCCGAAGTGAAGGCTCCACATCAGTGCGAAGGCCACGGGGGCAAAAATCTCGCTGCGCTTGGCCTCGAGCCACGCAACCCGACGCCCGAGGCGCTCGATGCTGACCGCCGCGCTGCTGGACCCGTGATTCAGCGCCGCGCGGAGGGCGACCAGCCGGGGTGCCGTAAACGACTGCGTCTCCAGCTCTCGCAGGACCGCCGCAATGACCTCCAGCTCTCGCCGAGGCCGCTCGACCCCGGCCATGACGTGCTTGGCAAACTCAGCGAAGGGCCGCATCGCCACCCATGTCGCCACGAGTGTCGCGAGCAGGACAAAGCCCGACAGCCCGCTGGCCCAGCCGACCGCCGCGCCCACGTTGGCCAGGGCCATGCCCCACGCCAGCGCGCGAGCAAGCCCCAGCTTGCTGGGGGCAACCCCCGGTGGCTGCTCGCCCCACTCGCTCAAAAAGTCAGGATCGATCTCGGCCTCCAGCGCCGCGCCGGCCATGGCCAGACTCTCCCGAAGGTCCACCCTATTGCGCAGCTCCTCCACCGCCTCGTGCCGCGCTCGCAGCGTCTCGACGGCGGCGGGGGCGAGCAGCCAGTCGGCCAGGGTTCGGACCCCTGCCCCTGTGCGTGCCAGGCACAGCCGTTCGAAGACCGAGCCGCGTCCAAACAGATCGAGGTCGGCCGCGTAGGGGTGGTCGTCGGGCGCCAGGTCCGTGCGCACGACCCCGGTTCCGGGCCAGGTACCGTCGAGCCGCCGCAGCCCGACCTCATAGTGGGCGGTGGCACGCCGCGCCCGGGCGGCTCGCCGCGAGGCTCGCTCATGCGCGAAGACCAGCGCCACGAACCCAGCGGCCGGAGCGAGGAGCCACACGGCTGAGATGGCCTCCCGCCACGCGACAAACACCACAACCAGGCCGAGCACAAACACGACCAGCCGCAGCGTGGAGATGGTCGCTTCTCGCCGCTCCATTTGGGCGCGGTGTTCCGCCCTGGCATCACGTCGCGCCGTGTACTCGCGCTGCGCCCCATTTTGCGCCTCGGGCGTCATCGCCGGAGGGTATCAGTCGCCACGGGGCCGTCACGTTTGCCGCGTCGCCGTGGGCGACGATGGAGCGTCTATTCGGTGTGCTCCTCGGGGCGCGCGACCTCCGGCAGCCTGCTACGCTGGTCTCATGTCGCCCACTAAAGACGCCCGATTGCGAGGGATGGATGGTGCCAAGAGCATCCGCGTCGTCGCAGCGGTGACCACCGACACGGTGCGGGAGGGCTGTCGGCGGCACGGGCTGCGCGGCGTAGAGGCCATGGCGCTGGGTCGAGGCCTCACCGCGGGCTGCCTACTCGCCACGCTCACCAAGACCGAGGACGAGCGCCTGCGCCTGTCTTTGCAATCGAGCGCCGCTATCAAGTCGATGCTCGTCGATGCCCGCGGCAACGGCACCGTTCGCGGATGCATCACGTCGCGACTCAAGGCACCAGTCATGCCGCAAGGCGAGCAGATCGGGGCGTTTGTGGGCAGCGGACAGCTTGTGATCACCCGCGACCTGGGCCTCCCCAAGCCGTACCAGGGCGTCGTCCCGCTGTCGTCGGGCGAGATCGACGAAGACATCGAGACCTACCTCAACGGGAGCGAGCAGCTGCCGTCGGTGCTCCGCTGCCGCGTAATCCTGGACAGCGCGGGCGACGTCGTCCGTGCGGGTGGCGTGCTGTGCCAGACCTTCCCTGAGTCCGACCCGGAGTCGCTTGAGCCACTTCGTGGCGTCTTGCTGGGGCTCACGTCCCTGCTCCAAAAAGACCGCACGCCCGAGGAGCTGATGGGATTTGCGCTGCTCGGTGGCAAGTTCGACGCCATGGCCCAAAGTGAGCTGTCCTACCACTGCGTCTGCGGGCGCGACCGAGCCCTGTCGGTGGTCTCGAGCCTGGGCGCTGAAGACATCGACAAGCTCGCAACCGAGCAGGAGTCCACGGAGATTCGGTGCAGCTTCTGCGGCGACACGTACACGCTGTCGGCCGACGATCTCAGAGCCCTGGCCGTCACACTACGGGAGACGCGAAGCTGATGGCGGGCGCGAAACGAAAGCCCGGCGACGCGGGCCCGGTGCGATTCCGGGTTGTCGAATCCGAAGACGGCTCCACGCTCGGGAGTCTGGTCGCGCGCAGGTTGGGCAACCTGACCGCGAGCCAGGGCCGAGAGCTCGTACGGGCGGGTGGCGTGTACATGGGGCACCTGCGGATCCGTGTCCCGACCGCGCGCGTGATCCCAGGCGAGCGCATCACCGTGTATCCCTCCGCCCTAGAGCACGAGCCCCTGCCGTGTGCGGCGGTCAAGTTCGTGCACCGCGATCCTGCGTTTGTCGTGCTCGACAAGCCCGCGGGGACCCCAGTCGCCCAAACCAAACAGAGCGCCCGCGGGACCCTAAGCGAGGCCCTTCGGCGCGTCCTCACCCAAGAGGGCATGAACCGCCCTTACGTCGGCGTTGTGCACCGACTCGATCGCGACGCGTCGGGGCTCGTCCTGCTCACGATCCGCGACATCGCCAATAAGAGCCTGCACCAGCAGTTTGTCGACCACACGATCCATCGACAGTATCGGACGCTGCTGCATGGCTCTGCGCCACAGCAGTGGGATTGCGACGCCCCGCTCCGAGAAGTGCGAAGCGGAAAGATGACGGTGGCTACGGAGGGCGAGCCCCGTGCACAACCGGCCCAAACGCGCTTCGAGCGCTTGCAGCCGCACGGAGCATCACGCCCGGACACGACGCTCGCCCTGGCAACGCTCCAGACGGGGCGGACGCATCAGATCCGCGTCCATGCAGCGCACACGGGCCACGCCGTCGTGGGCGATGCCAAGTACGGAGCGGACGCGGACCCTGCGGACAAGACTCCGCTTCACCTTCACGCGTGGCGTCTGGAATTCACCCATCCGGTGACGGGCAAACCGATCGTGGTGACGTCTCCGCTGCCCACGTGGGCCGTCGCCGCGCGCGACCGCTAGCGCGAAAAAGTCGACGGGCGGTCAGAACAAGCGGCGCACGTCACCCACGGTGATGAGCGCGATGAGTCCGAGCAGCGCGAGCATGCCGTACCCGTGCACATACTCCTCGATTCGGGCGCTGGCGCGGCGGCGAGTCACGGCCTCGTAGCCCAAAAAGGCGAGGCGTCCGCCATCGAGCGCAGGCATCGGCAGCAGGTTGAACATCCCCAGCAATGTGCTGATGAACGCGGTCGTGACCAAGAACGGGATGAGTCCAATGCGCGCTCTATCGGCGATGTGGTCGACGATCGCGACCGGGCCGCCAAACTCCGGGGTGTCGCCCCCCTTGAACAGCCCCGAGATGGCAGCGCCCAGCATCGTCAGTTGGTTCGTCGTGACCTTGACCGGCTCGGAAACCGCTTTGGACACCGCCTCGCCCAAGGGCACCGTATGGCGCGGGACTGCGCCGAAGCCCACGCCCATGGCGGGACCCTCGTCCGGAATGTCCAACTGCAGGGTCTGCGGCGCCCCGTCCCGGAGCACGACGACCTCGACGGTCTTGCCGCGCGCAGGGCCTGTGAGCGCGTTGACGCCCAGGACGCCCTTGGCGGGCTCGACCGCCACGCCGCCGATCGTCGACAGCTCATCGCCGAGCTCCATGCCTGCAGCCTGCGCTGAAGACGTCGGCCCAAAGTCCGCGACGTCCAGGTGCTCTCGTGGGCCACGGACCCCCGCGAACACAAACACCGCCATCAAGATGGCCATCGCCGACAGGTAGTTCGCCGCTGGGCCGCCGAGCAAGACGAGCATCCGGGCCCACAGCGGCTTATCGCGAAAGTTGACGGAGGACTTTTTCGCCGCTTGGGCGGAGCCGTCGGCCTCGCCCGCACGCCTGGCCTCGGCCTGCTCTTCGTCCTCGGGCTCCATCCCACGGATGAGGACGTACGCGCCAAACGGGATCGCGCTGAGCACGAATTCGGTGCCGCGCCAGGTACCCAGCTTGACGACCGGCGGCCCGATGCCGAACACGCTGAAGCGGTCGACCTTCATTCCGGTCCAGACCGCGGCGAAGTAGTGGCCTGCCTCGTGGAGGATGATGACCACGCACAACGCCATGATCGCGACCACAATCGACATTGCCAGGGAGGATAGCACCAGCCCCGACACGTGCCTCCTGCGGACAGTTCAGGAGTCCGGACGGTCGAGCCAAGCCATGCCGAACCGCCCTAGGCGTCCGCGTACGAACAGCCGCGCCTTGGCTACGGCGCCGCGCTTGGGGGACGGGCTCCAGGCCGGCGGTGTGTCCTGCAACCGCAGGTAGTTTTGCACTGCCCGTTGCGAAGACACGAGTCCGCCGCGACGCGACTGCAAAACCGTGGCCCCGAGCGCGCGGTCGACGACGAGGATCTCGCCGGGCACGATCGCAGCGCGCTGACCGCCCAGGACCTGGGTCAGCGCCCACCCGGCCAGCCGCGGATCGACGACGCTGTCGAGCACCATCCAGACCCGTCCGCGAGCGGCAGCCGCCCCCCGACGAATTGACGTGCCCGAGTCGAGGTCTTGCAACGTCCGCAGGTTCCCCAGCTGGGTATGCAACAGGCTCAGCACCGCGAGGGTGTTGTCGCCAGACCGCTCATCGAGCGCGACCAACTCCATCGAGATCTCGCCGTCGTCGGGGTCGTCGTTCGGGCGCACCACGTGTCGCGCCACATCGGCCGCGGAACGCACGATCGACGCTACGCGCTTCTCTTGGTCGCGTAGCGGGATGATCACCGTGGCATCAATGCGACTCACGACTGCGAACGATGTTTGCCCACGGGTTGGGCCCGGTCAAGTCGAAGAACTGCGGGAGGCGCGCAAAGACCGAAGAAGAGATCGCTCCGGCAGCCCAGCAGCGAACAAGAACATTGATGGTGAAAAAGCTGCAATGCGTGAGCCAGGGGGCCGACATCGGAGCACACAACTTCGCTACTCTCCGGCATTGCGCCGGCGCGCTATCCGCCCCGTGGCAGGTCGCTCGCATGAGCGGCGAGATCCATCAACTCGCCCGCCTGCTTCCCGCGGCGCGGTCGCCGAACGCAACACACAAAACACGAGGAGCCAGCCATGGCCGGAATCAACAAGGTCATCCTAATTGGAAACCTGGGTCGCGACCCAGAACTTCGCTACACGCAAGGGGGCACCGCGGTGTGCCAACTCAACCTTGCGACGACGCGGTCCTACACCAACAAGAGCAACGAGCGCGTGGAAGAAACCGAGTGGCACCGTGTCACCGTTTGGTCCAAGCAAGCGGAGTTCTGCAACCAGTACTTGAGCAAGGGCCGACAGGTCTACGTCGAGGGCCGTCTACAGACGCGCTCGTACGAGGACAAAGAAGGCATCAAGCGCTACAGCACCGACATCATCGCCGACACCGTGCAGTTCCTCGGTGGTCGCGGCGACGGCGGTAGCGGCGGCGGCGGCGGTGGCGGGAGCTACGGCGGCGGCCAGCAAGGCGGCGGCGGCCAGCAGGGCGGCGGCGGCCAGCAAGGCGGCGGCAGCCCGCCGGGCGGCGGCGGCCAAGACGGTGGTGGTCAGGGCGGCGGTCAGCAAGGCGGCTACGACAACTACATACCGGCAGATCCGGGCGACGACGACATCCCCTTCTAGGTCTCCGTACGTAGCTGTTAGCCTGCGCGTTCGATGGCGCGGGCAAAAAAAGGGACGGCCGCGACACGCTCGCGGTCGTCCGACGGCGCCAGCGTTCAGTCCACGCGACGGCCGTCCACAACGCCACCCGTTCCTCCCGGCTGGTCCGCGCGCATCACCGACCCCACGCAAATCGGTGACCTGCTCGCGCGCCTACCCGACGAGCCTGGCGTGTACATCATGCGCGACCGCGAGGGCCACGTCATATACGTGGGCAAGGCCCGGCGACTCAAGGCGCGCGTCAAGCAGTACTTCAGTGGCCACGACACGCGCGCGTTTGTCCCGCTGCTGACCACGCTCCTCGGAGACATCGAGACGGTCGTTGTCGCCAACAACAAGGAGGCACTGCTCCTCGAGAACAACTTGATCAAGGAGCATCGGCCGCGCTTCAACGTCAAGTTGCGCGACGACTCGAGCTATCTGGTGCTGCGACTGGACCCGACCGCAGAATGGCCGAAGCTCGAGTTGGTGCGCGGGATGGGCACCGATGGCGCCAACTACTTTGGCCCCTACCATTCGGCAGGGTCCGCCCGGCAAACCCTACGTGTCGTCAACCGGCACTTTCAGCTCCGCACGTGCACAGACTTCGCCTTGCATCACCGCAAGCGGCCGTGCCTGCAGTATCAGATCGACCGGTGCCCTGCGCCGTGTGTGTACGAGATCGACAACGCCGAGTACGGAAGCCAGGTCGCGGACGTCGGGCTGTTTCTCAACGGTCGTCACAAGGAACTCGTCCGGAGCCTGACCGGTCGTATGGAGCAGGCCGCCGCCGCACTCGAGTTTGAAATCGCGGCCCGCCTTCGCGACCAGCTGCGGGCTGTGAACACCACGCTCCAAGCGCAGCAGGTCGTCAGCGCGGGCACCGTCGACCAAGATGCCATAGGCATGTATCGGCAAGGGGGGCAGGTCGAATTCGCCGTGCTCCATGTGCGGCAGGGCAAGCTGTTGGGCACGCAGAGTTTCTCGGCCAGTGGCATGGAGCTCCCCGACGCGGAGGTCCTCGCCAACTTCGTCAGCGCGTACTACCAAAAGTCGCCGTTCTTCCCCGACGAGATCCTGCTACCGAGTGCTATCGCCGACGACGACGCGGCCCCGCTGGCCGCGTGGATCCGCGAGCGCAAAGGCAAGAAGGTTCCTCTGGCCGTGCCCGAGCGCGGCGATCGCAAGAAGCTCACGCAGCTGGCCTCGCGTAACGCCAGCAACAACTTTGTCTCTCGACGCGACCAACGCCAAGACAGCGAGGCCGCGCTGCTCCGACTCCAGACCCGACTCGGTTTGTCACGCCTGCCGCGGACGATCGAGTGCTACGACATCAGCCACATCCAGGGCAGTGACCCGGTCGCCTCGATGGTCGTGTTTGTCGACGGCGCGCCGAGCAAGTCGAAGTATCGGTCGTTCAAGATCAAGGGGGTTGGCGTGGGCGATGAGGGGACGGGCCTCGCGCAGGGTTCGTTTCAAAACGACGACTTCGCAAGCATGTACGAGGTGCTCGGTCGCCGGATCCGCCGCGCGCTCGAGGGCAGCGACGATTGGCAGCTCCCCGACCTGTTTGTGATCGACGGTGGTAAGGGGCAGCTGTCCCGCGTTGTCGCGGCGCTGGCCGACCTTGGGGTCGAGATCGGCGCGCAGGGGGTCGACGTCGTGGCGCTGGCCAAGGAACGCCGCGGCCTCGCCGCCCCCGGCCCGCAGCGACTCAAGGCGCTCAAGCAGTCCCGCGACCAGCCCCGGCCGTCCTCGGCTCGGCCCGGCGAAGCATGGGAGGAAAGCGTGCTGTCGCATGTTCATGACGACGACACGGCCGCGCCCGATCCATCGTCGGGTCGGACCGATGTCCTCAAGCCCGAGCGGGTGTTCACCCCGGGCACCAAGGATGCGATCCGCCTCAAACCCGGAAGCTCCGAGCGTTACCTGATGGAGCGGGTTCGCGACGAGGCCCATCGCTTCGCCATTACGCACCATCGCAAGCGCCGCGCAAAACGACAGATCAAGAGCGCGCTGGACGACATCGAAGGCGTAGGACCTTCCCTCAAGCGCGCGCTGATTCAGCACTTCGGATCGGTCCGGGCGATCCGCAGCGCCAGCGCGCAGGCGCTGGCGGAGGTCAAGGGCATCGGCCCAGCCTTGGCCGAGCGCATCTGCGAGCAGTCGTAGCGGTCGTCGAGCCTAGCGACGCCTTCGGACGAGCCCGAGCAACGCGAACACGCCCAAGAGGACGCCGGGCTGGGTAGGCGTGTCGCCGCTGGTGCAGTTGCACCCGTCGTCAGAGCTTCCCGTTCCGCTGTCGTCGCCGTCTTCGCCGAAGCCGGCGTCGTCGCCCGTGCCGGCCCCGCTGACCGAGCCGTCGTCGTCACCGCTATCGCCATCGCCATCGCTGCCGCCGTCGAGCCCATCGTCGCTCCCACCGCTGTCGCCCTCGGATGGGACCTCAACCCGGATGGTGACGGAGTGCTCGTCGGTCTGGTCCGCGTGGTCTTGAATGACCGCGGTCAGCTCGTACTCACCCTCCTCGAGCCCGACAATGTCGAACAACAGCGCGCGGTCGTAGTCGGCTTGATCCGAGAGCACCTCGCCCGTGTCGAGATTGGTGATGACGAGCTTCCACCCGTAGCCCCCAACGTCGTCCCACGGATCGAACTCGATGTGGACGGCCTCGCCGGGCGCGTAGACCGACTCGTCCTCAGGCTGCAGCAGCTCGATCGTCGGCGGCGTGATGTCGGGGCCCGCCGGAGAGAACGTCGCGAAGAGCGTGCGCTTGTCGTGCTGTGCGTCGCCCGTGCCGCAGTGGCACTTGTTGACGCCGATGCACGACGCGCCCTGCCCTTGCAGGTTGATCGTTGGGGAGCATGAATCGTTGAGGCCAAGGTCGCCCGGCTGGGTTGCCGAGTATCCAAACGCCATCACGCTGTCGGTAGCCTGGGTGTGCCCCAGCCCCAGCGTGTGTCCGATCTCTTGGCTCGCCACGTTGGCTTGCGTTGTCGCGGGAGACTGGTTTTGGAAGGCGTAGCAAACGTTGCGTTGGCCGAAGTCCTCGCAGTCCAGCGGAGCCACGCCGCCCGAGGGGCCCGACGTCGTGTCGGTGTAGCTGCCGCCGATCATCACCATCGTATAGGGAAGCAGCTTGGGCGGGCGGTCGGCGTAGACCACACGCACGGCCCAGTCCTCGAAGTCGGCGGCGACGGCCTGCGCGACGGCAATGGCCTTCTCCTCACCACCGCCATACACGGGGTACGTCGAGTTGGACTGCGCGATGTTGGACATGTTCTCGGCGGAGTTCTCACCGCCGCGATTCATCTCGCCCCCCAGGTAGTTGAGGTACACCGTGTGGAACCGTGGCGACTCCTGGCCCGGGCGCGGTTCGTGCTCGTACACGCCCGAAGGGACGTCATCGGGGAACGCACAGATTTCCTGCGGGTCGCCTGCGGACGGGTCCGAGGGCGGGAGCAGTGCCGCCGCGGCGTCGCCGACCATGATGGCGCCGTCGAGCATCGCCTCGGGGAAGACCATCCCGCCGAACTGGGTCATGCCGTCGGGCAGCGCCTCCCGGGTGCGCGCGGTGTCGGGCTGCGGGTCCGCCTGCAATCGGTAGTGGTCGAGATCGCCAAACACCACCGGGTTGTCCGGGTATTCGGCGAAGGTCGGGCGGTCGCCCTCGGGTGCATCGGGCGAGAGATCGATGACGACCGGCGCCGGATTTGCGTTGAAGTTCGGGTTCCCGACCACCGCATCGGGCTCATCGGCGGCAGCGGTCCCCGCCACAGAAGCGAGCAGCAGTGCGATCGAAGACGTGGCCAACCTCTGGATTGTCAGTTTTTCCCGCACAGTGGGTCCACCATAGCGGACTATCGCTCGGCCCACATCGCGAGGATCCGCACGGACGGCCTCAGCAGCCGTGTCCGCCTAAAAGCCGAAAACTCCAGCCCGATGTGGGCGGTCGTGCGTCCTACCCAAACGTGACTCGCTTCCGCGCCAGCCATCCAACGATCCGCCGCACCAGCACCACAGTCGCAGTTTTGCTGGCCACGGCGTGTGCCCCGATGGAGGACGCGGACGTGCCCGCAGCAGAGGGCGCCGCGCCTGTCGCTGTGGGTGCCGAGCCTGCACCCGACGGGACGGCCCCACCTCACGACACCAGCGCCGAGCTGCGGTGGGTCCGGGCCAACGCGTGCGAAGACCAGTCTCCGATGTCGCTCACGGCCTCGGACGGGACGGGCCTCGCGCTGCGCTCCATCAAGGCGCGCGCCGCGGTTGAGGGCCCGTTGGCGCTGACCGAGCTGCACCTATCGTTCGACAACCCGGAGGACCGCCAGCTCGAGGGTCGCTTCGCGATCACCCTCCCCCCAGGGGCGGCGGTCAGCCGCTTCGCGATGAAGATCGATGGACGCTGGCAGGAGGGCGAGGTCGTGGAGCGCCAGGCCGCCCGCCGTGCCTATGAGGACTTCCTCCACCGCCGCCAAGATCCGGCTCTGCTCGAGAACGATGCGGGCAACGTCTTCCGGGCGCGCGTCTTTCCCATCCCGCCGCGCGGCCAAAAAGACATCGTGATCGCGTACTCGCAGTCACTGTCGGCCGAGGACGAGCCGTGGCGGCTGCCGCTGTGTGGGTTGCCGACGCTGGGCGAACTGGACGTCGACGTTGCGATCGTTCGCGGGGCTCAGTTCACCCAAGGAGCGGACGCGGTCAACGTCCAGCACCTGAGCGTGCGCGAGCAAAACTACACGCCGCGGCAAGATCTCGAAGCATGGGCCGGCAAGGCGCGATCGCAGGGCGTACGACACGGCGACCTGGCCGTCGCGAGGATAAAGCCCGTGCTCGCCGACGCAGATGCGCCGCTGACCTCGCTGACGATTCTGTTCGACACGAGCGCTTCCCGTGCCTTGGACTTCCGCGGACAAGTCCAGCGGCTTGGCAAGCTCGTGGCCGGCCTGGCTGCCGCCAGCCCCACGCTGACCATCAAGGTGGCTGCATTCGACCAGAACCTCGTGTCCGTCTACGACGGCGCCGCGAGCGGTTTTGGCGAAACGCAGCTGGCCACGTTGCGCGAGCGCGGCGCGATGGGTGCCTCGGATCTCCACGCGGCGCTCAGTCACCTGTCTACGCGCGGGCTCGTGTCGCCGCGCGTGCTCCTGATCGGCGACGGGGTCGCAACCGCGGGGGATATCGACGCCGCGGGCCTGAGCTCGGCCTTGACGGATCTGCAGGCGAAGGGGGTGACGCGATTCGACGCGCTGGTGGACGGCGGGATCCAGGATGCGGAGCTTCTCGAGCAGCTCACCCGCGACAGCCTCGACACCGACGGGGTCGTGCTCGACGCGCGGCTCGAGCTCGCTTCGGTCGTTGAGCGCCTCAACCAAGCCACGCGGTCCGGCATCGACGTTCGTGTGGAGGGCGCCGAGTGGGTTTGGCCACGCACGCTCGATGGCGTTCAGCCCGGAGATGAAGTCCTCGTTTACGCCCAGCTCCCGCCCGAAGCGGACTTCGTTGTTTCGTTGGGCGGCGCGGCGCTTGCTGAGGCCAGCCCGACGCTGTCCGTTGCGCCGGGCCCGTTGCTGGGCCGCGCCCACGCCGAAGCCCGAATCGCGGCGTTGCAGATGGAGCTGTCGGCGCTCGCCTCGACGGACGAGACCCAATCCAAGCGCAAGTCGATCAAAGAACGGATCATCCAGCTGTCGACGCAGCACCGCGTGCTGAGCGACCACACCGCCCTGTTGGTGCTCGAGACCGAAGCCGACTACGCGCGCTTCAACATCCCGCGCAATGCGCTGACCGACATCCTGACGGTCGGTCCCTCAGGCGTCGACCTCATGCACCGCGCAGGGACGCAGCAGGTAGACGAACCGAAGCCCACCGAGATCTCGCGCAAAGACGACCGCGTCGACTTCGACAAGGTCGACAAAAAAGAGAGCGCGAAGAAGAAGACGAAGATGGCCGCTGCGCCTGAAGCGAAGAGCGCGCTCGGGGGCTCGCCCGACGACGGCGACTTCGGCCGCTTCGATGACGCTGAAAGCGAAGAGGAAGCCGACGGCCCCGTCGAGCGCAACGGGGGAGCCGAGCCCCCTGGCGAGGCCGCCGATCCCACCGCCCCGCCCCCGCCCCCTACTCCCGAGCCAGAGCCCGCACCGAGCCACGATGAATCACCCGTCGACGCCGTGGTGCAAGGTGGGTCTTCGGGTCGAACGGGCGAGCCGACGGCGCAGCGCCGCCGCAGCCGCGTTCGAGACTCGCGCCCTGCCGCGCACCCGGCGTCCCGTCGCAGGCGGCCGAGTCACGGCAGCGCGCCTATCTCGCCCAAAGAAAAGCCCCGCAAAGCCAACGGATGGAGCGGCAAATTCGGCGACGTGATGAGCGACCTCGCCCGCGGAGACCTCAAGGCCGGGCGCGACGCCGCCGCAAAGTGGCGTAAGGACCAGCCGGGCGATGTCCTCGCACTCGTCGCGCTCGGCGAGGCGTTTGAAGCCGCCGGCAACCCCACCGATGCGGCACGGGCCTACGGCTCACTGATCGACCTGTTCCCATCGCGCGCCGACCTGCGTCGCATGGCCGGCGAGCGCCTCGAGCGACTCGGCGCGGACGGCCTCGACCTGGCGGTCGACACATACGACAAGGCACTGGAGTCCCGCCCGGACCAGCCGTCCGGGGCGCGCCTGCTGGCCTACGCCCTGGCCAAGAAGGGCGACTACAAGGCCGCGTTCGAGACGCTCGAGGCGGCCTTCGACAGGCGCTACCCGAGCGGCCGATTCGCGGAGATCCACCGAATCCTCCGCGAGGACCTCGGCCTCATCGGCAAGGCCTGGATCGCCTCGGACGGATCCGTCGACAAGACCGTGTCGGCCGCGCTGACCCGTCGTGGTGCCACGCTGCCCAGCGGCCCTTCGACCCGCTTTGTCCTCACGTGGGAAACAGACGCCAACGACGTCGACCTGCACGTCTACAACGGCAAGGGAGAGCACGCCTACTACAGCCGCAAGTCCATGGCTTCGGGCGGCAATCTGTACGCCGACGTCACCACGGGCTACGGGCCCGAGTGCTTCACGATCGACGGCAAGCCCACGGCAGGGCCGTACCAACTGCAGGCGCACTACTACCGTCGCGGCCCAATGGGATACGGCATGGGCAAGCTGCAGGTCCTGACGCACGACGGCAAGGGTCACCTGGAGATCGAAGACCACCCGTTTGTCATCATGGTCGACGATGCGTACGTCGATCTGGCGACCGTCGGGCGTTGAATCGGACCTCGGCTGGCTGCGTGTATGCTGCGCCCGCGATGACCGACTTCGTCTTCGACCCTCCGCAGCGCATCCTCCTCGGGCCCGGGCCCAGCGACGTGCCCGCCCGGGTGCTGAGCGCCCTGGCACGCCCCACTGTCGGATACATGGACCGGTCGTACACCGACCTGCTGGCCGCGCTGCAAGTTCAGCTGCGGGGCTTGTTCCGCACCGACAATACCGAGACGCTGACGATCACTGGTCCCGGCACCGCGGCGATGGAGGCAGCTATCTACAACGTCGTCGAAGCGGGCGACCGGGTCGTGTGCTGTGTGCACGGCTACTTCGCCGACCGGATGCGCCAGATGGCCGAGCGCTGCGGCGGCGACGTCACGGTTGTGTCGGCCGACTGGGGTAAGCCTGTCGATGCGGACGCCCTCAAAGCCGAGCTCGCGCGCCGCGGCGGCGCCAAGCTCGTCACCGTCACCCACGGCGAAACCTCGACCGGAGTGCGCCAGCCGGTGGCCGACCTGAGCGCGGCCGCGCACGCCCACGGCGCTCTCATGTGCGTCGATACGGTGGCGTCGCTCGGAGGCGTGGAGTTCGCGATGGACGACTGGGATGTCGACATCGCCTACACCGGGTCGCAAAAGTGCTTGAGCGTGCCGCCTGGCATCTCGCCGATCAGCTTCTCGCCGCGCGCAATGGATGTCGTCCGCGGCCGCAAGACACCTTGCGCGTCGTGGTTCCTTGACCTGCTCGCCAACCTCACCGTCTGGGAGCGCCCCAACAAGTATCACCACACCGGAGCGGTCAACCTCTCGTATGCGCTGCACGAGGGTCTACGGATCATCGAGGAGGAGGGACTGGGTGAACGCATCGCACGCGTGCAGCGGACCGCCGAGGCCATGTGGGCCGGGCTCGAAGCGATGGGACTTCCGTTGGTCGTCGATGCGGCGCATCGGCTCCCCACGCTGACCACCGTCCGCGTACCCGATGGCGTCGACGAAGCCCGCGTGCGCGCGGAGCTGATGAGCGGCTACGGCATTGAGATCGCGGGCGGTCTCGGCCCGTTTGCCGGCAAGGTCTGGCGCATCGGTCTGATGGGCGCGTCCTGCTCGGCCCGCAACGTCCTGCTGCTGCTGACCGCCCTCGAGGGGGCACTGACCGAGCAAGGGCACGGAGTATCGCCACGGGCTGGGGCCGCCGCGGCCAGCGAGCGACTCAACGCGGGGTAGCGCGGTCGAGCCAGGCGTCGACGTCCCGAATCCTCTCAGTCGGGGCGTCTGCCTCGCGCAGCAACGTCGCCGAGGCCTGCACCAAGGCCACGGCGTCTGCGGGATCTCGGCCCGCATCCATCCACGCCGTCCCCAACGCAAACTGGGCCGCGGCGATGTCCAGCGGGCGCCCGGGGGCCGCCTGCAAGATGGCCAGCGTGCGCTGAAGGTAGGGCAGCGCGGGCTCGAACTGCCCGCGAGCGACATACGTCTCACCCAGCATCCCGACCGCAAGTGCCACCTGCGGGTCGCTGGGCCCCAGTCGCGCCTCGAGTGCCGCGACATTGCTCCGCAGGACAACCTCCGCCTCAGCGTACTTGCCCCGCAGCGACAGAAGACTGGCAAGGTTCGCGGCGACGATGGTCGTGTCTTGATGCGATTGCCCGGCGGCGCCACGCATCGCCGCAAGCGCCCGGCGGGTCGACGACTCCGCCTGCGCGAGGTCGCCCGCATGCACGTGCACAGCCGACAGCTGGTTGAGCGCGAGGCCTGTCGTCGCATGCTGCTCTCCCCACGCCGCCACGGACTGTGCCACCGCTTGCGTCAGCGTGGCGCGAGCGGCGTCGACATCGTCAGCCTCGAGGTACGCCGCCCCCAGCTCGATCAGCGCGGCGATCGTCTTGGCATCGGCACGACCCACCGTCGCATCGTGAATCACGGCGCTGCGCAAGCACGATGGGACGGCATCAACCGGGCGCCCGGCACTGCGTTGAATTGCGCACAGCGCCGAGAGCGTCGCGGCGACACGAGGGTGGTCACCGTACAGTGCCTCCTCCAGGCTCAGGGCACGCCGCATCTGCTCGGCGGCGGCGCCATACTCTCCGAGGCTCGCTTGCGCGTGCCCCAGATTGACGTGGTAGCTCGCCTCTCCTTGTGCGCGCGCGCGTCCGTTCTCGGCGGCCTTCGTATCCGCGACCGCACTCGCTTGGATGGCGTGGACAAACGCATCCCGGGCCGCGAGGTAGTCGCCGCGGAGATACAGCACCCGACCGTTGGCGTTCGAAAGCGGGGCGTCAAAGACATCACCGCTGGCGCCCATCCGAGCCCGCGCTCCCTGGGCGTGCTCCAGCCAGTTGGCAGCCTCCGCGGCGTCACCCTCATGCTCACCGGCAAGCGCGGCGATGCTCATCGCGGCGCGAACGACGACCTCATCGTATCGCGCGGCCACCCCAGCAGAAAACGCATCGTGGTACGTGCGCCGCGACGCTTGCATTTGCCCCGCGGCCTGAAGGACTCGGGCCAATTCGAACGTGGACTCGGCGATGAGCCAGCGATCGTCCACCGCCTTGGCCTCGCCCCGCGCCTGACGTGCGGCCTCGGCGGCCGCTTCGTACTGGCCAACCTGGCCCATCACGCGCGCACCCGCGAGCGCCTCCGCCACCCGCCGCTGCGCCGCGGGAGGGCCCGAGGTGCCGCTGGCGTTCGTGTTTTGGCAGTCGGAGACGGATCCCAGTGCGTCCGAGGCTGAGACTGCGCGCTCCACCGTAGCCGCGTCGGCTCCGATCAGCAGCTCGCTATACCAGCGCAGCTCCTCGAAGCGCTGATGCATGCACGCAGTCTGTCGACCGGACTCCACCGGCTCGCCGCGCGCCTCGGCCAGGCAAGCGCTGCGCCGAGCCTCCGTCCAGGCTGCAGCCTTGGCGTCGACGCGCGCTTCGACCGTGGCCCACGTCGCCGCCTGATACGGCACGCCGCTGTCTGCGAACTTCGCCTCGATCTTGGCCTTGCGATCAGCGTCCCACACCGCGGCCAGCCCTGTGCTCGTGCAAGCCTCGCCACGTACATTCGAATTCGCCCAAACGGCAGCCGCCACCAGCACGGGGGGCACCACGATCAATGCCCCGCGACGCAGCGTGCTGTACGGATCCCGCGAGAGACGAGCCAGCAGCGCATCCATCGTCGCGAACCGCTGATTCGGATCTGCCGCAAGACCCCGCTGAACCGCACCGCGCACCCAACTGGGGACAGAACGACCCGCGCGCGTCCCCGGTGGCGGTGCGACGTCGCCGTCGCGCCCCGCGTCGGGCGGCCGCTCCCCAAAGAGCGCTTCGTACAGCGCGACACAAAAACTGAACTGGTCGGATCGTGGGTCCGCCGTCAGTCCCGCCCGCTGCTCCGGAGCCATGTACCCGGGCGTGCCCGTATCTCGGGCCGTCACCAATGCCCCAGGCTCTGCCGCGTCAGGGGCGGCGGAGGTGACGTCGGTGTTTCGGCCTTGCGCGCGCGCCAAGCCGAAGTCGGTGACGCGGACTCGCCCGTCATCGCCGATCAACACATTGTTCGGTTTGAAGTCATAGTGGACCAGCCCGGCTCGGTGCGCCGCGGCCAACCCCCGCCCAGCCTCGAGATACTGCGCCACGATGGCGGCCCAGCCCGGCCGTTCGCGCGCAACCCATTGGGCCATGGTCACCCCTTGCACAAACTCCATCGCGATGAAGACCCGCCCCTGGTGCAGCCCCACGTCGTGCACCGCAACAACGTTCTTATGACTCAGCTTGGCGAGCGCCTGTCCTTCGCGCAGCATCTGTGCGCGATCGAGGGCGTCTCGATCGGCTCCTCCGCCGCCCCACTGCAGGAGTTTGATCGCCACCCGCCTGTCCAACTGTGGATCGAAGGCGGCCAGCATCACGCCCATCCCACCCTGTCCCACCACCTCGGCGACGACATAGCGACCGACGTTCGCGCCCCGCTCAGGCACAGGGAGCGCGTGGAGGCTCAGACCTGCGGTGGGCGGGTCCACGGGAACGCATTGGACCACGGCCCCGGCCCCACCACCACCCGTTCTGGCCGCCAGCTGTGTTGTGGTGCCGAAATTTGTCGCCGGTCAGGCGGCAATCTGAGCGCCCTTCTCGTATGATTCGGCGCGTGCCGACCCTCGACGAAGCGCTATCGCTGCTCGACGGGGGAGTGGAGCAGTTGATCCTCCAATCGGGGCAGCCGATTCGAACCGTTCGCGGCAGCAGCGAGGCGCCGACCTCAGATCGCGCACTGACCGCGGCCGAGATCATCACGATGCTCGAGTCCTCACCGCTGGCGGAGTTTGTCCCCCGTAGCGACACCGCGGGGGAGGAGCACTGCCACACCGTCAGCGGGCGCAACTACGTCTTTCGCATCGCGCGCTTCATGGATCTGGTCGAGCTGCGGCTGTGGCTTGCACCCGCAGGGGCCACCGCGTCGGCCGTGCCCAAACCGGTTCATGCCAACGATCAGACCGTGATCGTGACCGCGCCCAAACAGGTCCCCGTGGGCGGCGGGAGCCCACGCTCCGGTCGCGGTGCAGTACCCGCCGTGGCCCGCGGGTTGCCCGGGGCCTCGGGCAAGGCGGATCCCGGAGGCAACCGACCTACGCGCGAGATACCCGCGGCGCCTTCGCTGAACACCCCCGATAGGCCGACCCGTCGCGAGGTCGCGCAACCCGACGCGCCTGGGCGGCCAGGCATGGACCCGATCGCATTGCCCGACGGGCTCGGCGCGCTTGAGCTACCCCCTTTAGAATCGCTCGACCGCCTCGAGTTGGCCGAGCTCACGCCCGAGCCAGACATCGCGCCGCCATCCCCCGTGGGTCTGTCCACACCAAGCCCCGCGCTACGACCTCCGATCGCCGCGCCCATCGCTCCCACCCCGCCGCAGGAGGCCTATGCGCCACGAAGCGCTCCGCCGGCCGCAGCGGCCCCTGCGTCGTACACCCCACCTGCCGCCCCAACACCCGAGGCGACCGAAGCTGCGCCCACGGGGCTGCACAACGACAGCCAATCGAGGCTCTCGCCGGCCGTGGCCGAGCTCATGGTGGCCGCGCGTGCGCGGGGTGCCAGCGATGTCCACATCCTATCGGACCAACCCGTCCGCATCCGGATCGCGGGCCGCCTCGCGGAGGCGGGCACGACCGTTCCCGCCGCCGCCGTCCAGGAGTCCATCGATTCCCTACTGTCCCCGCGGCGTGCCGCCACGCTGCAGGAGCTAGGCTACGTCGACCTCGGCCTGACCGACCGCCGCGCGGGTCGCCTTCGCATCAACATCTGCCGCCATCGGTCCGGCTTCAAGCTCTGTGCGCGGCTGGTCGCACCGCGCCCGTTCTCTCCCAGCGAGCTCGGGTTGCCCCCCGAGGTCGAGGCAATCTCAAAGCACCACCAGGGCCTCGTCATTTGCTCGGGCCCCAGCGGCGCGGGCAAGACCACCACGATGGCCGCCCTGGTCAACACCTTCAACACGCACAAGGCTGTGCACATCATTACGGTCGAGGACCCGGTAGAAATCGAGTTTCCGATCGCCAAGGCTGTGGTGAGCCAGCGCGAGGTCGGCAGTCACACCCTGTCGTTTGCATCGGCACTGAAGGCGTCGCTCCGCGAAGACCCGGATGTCATCGTGATCGGCGAACTCCGCGACCAAGAGACCGTGCACATGGCCTTGGCTGCCGCGGAGACGGGACACCTCGTCTTGGCCACGATGAGCACGCCCACGGGAGCGGAGACGATCGACCGCTTGATCGACATGTTCCCTCCTGAGGATCAAAGCCAGGTGCGAACGACCCTGGCGGGCGCGCTCAAGCTCGTGGTGTCGCAGCGGCTCGTCCAGGCGACCAACGGAGCCCTCGTCGCGGCATTCGAGGTCATCACCGGCAACGTGCCGTTGTGGGCGCTCATCCGCGACGCCAAGCTCTTTCAGCTTCCGAGTCTGCTTCAGCGCGGCAAGGGTTTCGGCATGGTGCGCATGGACGACTCGCTGCGCGGCCTCATGACCGCGGGCACCATCAGCCAAGAGACGGCAGCGGCCAACGCGAGCGACCCGCGAAACCTGGGCGCCGAGGCGCCGAAACCAACGGGGGCGTGGGACGGCTAGATGGCGGCCATCGATCAACTCTTTGATGCCCTGATAAACCAGGGCGCGTCCGACCTACACATCGCCGTCGGCTACCGGCCGATGATGCGCGTCAAAGGCGAGCTCGTTCCACTGGGCGGACGGGTCCTGACGGCGCCCGACACCAGCCAACTGCTGTACGAAATCCTCAACGAAAAGCAGGCGGCCACGTTTCGCACAACAGGCGACCTGGACTTCGCGTACGCATTTGGGTCGCGCGCACGATTTCGCGCGAACCTCCTGATGAAGAGCCTGGGTGCGGGCGCGGTTTTTCGTACGATCCCCACCAAGATTCCGACGATCGAGCAGCTGCAGCTTCCCAAGGCCGTCGTGAACCTTACCGACCGCCGCGCTGGCCTGGTGCTGGTCACCGGCCCGACCGGATCTGGCAAGAGCACCACACTCGCCGCGATGCTGGCCCACATCAACGCCACGCGAGGCGGCCACATTCTGACGATCGAGGATCCGGTCGAGTTTGTGCACCAGCCGATCCAGTGCCAAATCACCCACCGCGAGGTCGGCGTCGACACCCCGTCGTTTGCCGACGCTATCCGTAGCGC
>Ga0316189_10000369_pt1 | contig 44544 bp, 30 predicted proteins | sample LowCovwburrow_MG_FD_204930 | JGI IMG/M metagenome (GOLD analysis project Ga0316189, IMG submission 204930) | Coastal sediment microbial communities from Maine, United States - Lowes Cove worm burrow | ecosystem: Environmental > Aquatic > Marine > Coastal > Sediment | place: USA: Maine... | reverse complement strand
GCAGGAGCGCCGGAGGGCTCAAAGGTGAGCAGCTCCACCAGCTGGCCCGTCGCGTCGCGGGTCCAGCGGGCCGTCAGGCCAGGCGTAGGGGCCAGCGCTCGACGCAGCGGGTTTTGGTGTGTGCGACCTGCACAGGAGAACGCCTCTCGCGTCCGCAACGCCGCGGCCAAGGGGCCAACGCCGAGCGCCGCGAGCTGGTCTGGCCAGGTCTCCAGCGCCGTGCACGTGAGCTCGCCGCTCGCCGCCGCAAGTCCACCCGCCGGGGCTCTGCGGTCGGCGTCGCTGGCGAGCGTGCGGATCGCCGCTGCGTCGCGCGCCAGCGCCTGCACGCTGTGGGCCTCGAAGCGGGCGAGGAGCTCGCTCACTGGTTCATCGGCGCGGACCAGGCCAGCGAGCGCCGCGGGTCCTGGGATCACGAGCACCTGGTCGGCCGCGAAGCGGTCGTCGTGGGCTTGCCACAGGCTGTCGGCCTTGAACCAGCGCCGCACGTCCGCGTCGATGACGGGGACGAAGGGCACCGGCTTGCCGGCTCGACGGCAGATCTCGAGGAAACGCCGGTTATCGTCGGGGTGCACGCTGACCTGCCTGGCCCGCGGGTGCGCGCTCAGGAAGCGCTCTAGCGCCGCGGCGGGATCGTCGAGCTCCGAGGGCCTCTGAAAGAGGGACACGAAGGGCTCGTCGTTCGTGCTCAGCCGGGCCTCGCACAGGCGCAGGACTGCGAGCATGCGCGCTCGGTGTGTCGCGTCGAGCCACGCGCCGTCTTCGTACGCGCCGTGTCGGCCCAGGGCCAGGAGCGCCACCAGACGCCCTAGGAACGCGGCGTAGGTCATCTGCTCGACGTCGCCGAGATAGGGCTTCGCGGTGGCGTTGATCGCCCGCACGAGCTCGTCTTTGCGGGCCGCGACGGCCTCGGCGTCTCCCGCGACCTCGTCCAGCAAGCGCCCCGCGCGGGCGGCCGCGTTGTCGAGGTAGTGGATCGCGGCGTTGAGCTGGCTGCGCCCGGAGGTGACGTCACCGTCGCTGCCCCCGTCGAGCACCCAACGCTTGGTGCCGGCCGCCTCTGCCAACGCCTTCTTCACCTGGGGGGAGGTCTGCGCTTCGGCGACGGCCATGCACACGGTGCCCAGGAGGACCGCGTCTACCGGCATTCGGGGCAGCTCCAACGCCTCCGACCAGCTGCCGAGCAGGAAGCGCTCGGCGTCCTCCTCGCTGGCGATCCCGCCGCCCACGGCCAGGACGATGTTGGCCCGCTTGCGCAGGGCGAAGTAGTGGCGGGCCAAGAGATCCGAGAGGTCCTCCCAGCCGTGATGGCCGCCCGCTTTGCCGCCCTCGAGGTGGACAAACACCGGCAGCTCGGGGCAGGCGTCGGCGATGTCCAGCACCTGCTTCACCTGGGCGTCGCTGCCGGGCTTCAGCGCGTTCAACCAGATCCCGCGGTCGTGCAGCGTCCGCAGCAGCGCCACCGCTTCGTCCGTCGGCGGGATCCCGGCGCTCACGGTGACGCCGACGATCGGGTAGCCCTCGTCGCGCAGGCGCATGACGAGCGAGTCGCCGCCGAAGTGTAGCTTCCACAGGTAGGGGTCGAGGTAGAGCGCGTTGAAGACGATGCCGCGTCCGGGCTCGAGCTTCGCGCGAAGCTCGTCGAAGCGGCGCCGCACGATCTCTTCGGTGACCTGCCCGCCACCGGCCAGCTCGGCGACGAAGCCCGCGTTCGCGGCGGCGGCGACGATGTCGGCGTCGGCCGTGGTGGGCGTCATGCCGGGCAAGATCACGGGGGACATCCCGGTCAGGCGGGTGAAGCGGTTGTCGAGCCGCAGGGCGCCGTCGCAGGTCCGCACGAGCGCCGGCGCGAAGCTGTCGTAGCGCAGGCCGGCGCTCGGCAGGGACGCGGTCGCGAGCGCTCGCTCCCGGGCTGCGGCGAGCGCGACGGGGATGACCCGCACGCCGCGGCCGCGCAGGGCGGAGCCCGTGATCCGGGTGAGGCCGTCACCCGGGCCGAAGTCGAGCAGACACTCGGCGCCGTGGTCGACCAAGCCGCGCGTATTGGCGAGCCAGGACACCGGCGTCACGAACTGTAGCTCGACGAGCCTGTCCATGAGCGCCTCCGGCGTGGGCAGGGTGTTGAGCGGGGCGCCCCTGTGTGTGTCGAGCACTGGGAGCGCGAGCTTCGCGGGATCGATGGAGAAGCCGAGCTCGTCCACGTCTGCGCGCATGGGCGCGACGCCGGGCTCCATGTACTGACAATGATAGGGGGCGCTGACCGGGAAGTAGATCCAGCTGGGCGCGGGCAGTCGGCCGGCGTGTCGGCCGGCGGCGCGCGCCCTCTTCCCGCGCTCGCGCTGGGTCTGCAGCGCCAGTCGGAGCAGCTCGAGCTCGGCGGCCCGGCCGGAGACCACGTAGCGGAGCCGTCCATTCTCCAGGGTGATGAAGATGGGCAGGCCCAGGGCGTCGATCGCCGCCTGGAGCTCGCCCCTTCGCATGCCGGTCACCGCCGCCATGTCGGTGGGCGTCTCATCGCCGTCGCCGCCGCCGCTCTGCCCCGGACGTGGGGGGACCACGGGGTACGCCTGCTGCATGCGGATCCCCTGGCGCACGAAGTAGCGCGCATAGTCGGCGGCCCGCTCCGCGAGCTTCGTCGTGCCCCAGCGCTCGGCCACCAGGAGGGCGGTCATGATGCCCTGGCTGTGTCCGGCGGCGACCTTCACCCGGCCGTCCCAGAACGCAGGCGTGTCATAGCCCGCTTCGAGCAGGCGTACGTAGTGCGCCGCCTGGGTCAGGAAGATCAGCGGCTGCGACACCACAGAGCTCAGGAGCACGCCGGTCGCGGGCGCCTCGCGCAACCATGCGTCCAGGTCGAGCCCGGCCGGGAAGAGCGCAGCTTCGTCGACGGGCAACGCCTGGACCTGTCGCTGAAGCGCGGCGGCGACGTGGTCGATGAGCTGGGCCGCGGCCGGGCTGTGCTCGTGCGCCTCTTTGAGCTCCATCATGTAGTCGGTGGCTTGCCCACCAAAGACAAGGCCCAGCTTGATCTCGTCGCGCAAGAGGGCGGGGCCGCCGAGGACGAGCTCCAGCGCCTCGCGTGCGGCCTGTACTCGGGGGGCCTCGTAGGCGGGGGTAGCCTCGAGCAACCTCTCGCGCAAGGCGCGGGCGATGACCTCGCCGCTGAGCTGCTCCCTGTGGAGCACGTCTAGATCCAGCCACAGGTGCTGCAGCAGGCTGGTCGCCTCGGACTGCGCCCGAAGCTCAGGCAGCGCGTCGTGGAGGCTACGGGGGCGCCCGCCGGTGCGGTTGCGGTCGTTGCTCGAAGAGCCTTCTTGTATGGACACGTGAACTCCCGGGAGGGTTGCAGGATCACTCGTTGGAGGAGGAGGGGCGGAGGGCCTGGATGACGCGGATCACTCGCTTGGCGGCCGCTTCGAAGTTCGCCTCGTCCGGCGCCACGAGGTCCTGCGTGACCATGCCGATGAACGTGGCGAGAATGCCCAGGGCCAGCGCGCGGATGTCCTCTTCGCCGAGCACGGCGGAGAGCTGGGGTCGCAGCAGATCGATGATCGTCTCGCGAATGCGACTGTTGAAGCGGTCCATGGCTGCGCGCACCTCCTCGTCGCGCGAGGCCTGGGCCAGAAATTCGAGCCACATCGGCATGATGGCGCGACCTCGTCTCACCTCGCGGTGGAAGGCCCGCATGATCCCGTCGTAGGGGTTGGTCTCTTCGAGGGCGCGGTGGAACTGGCTCGTGACCTGGCTGTCCACCTCGGCGGCCCATGTCTCGAGGATCTCGAGGAAGACCTCCTGCTTGGAGGAGAAGTGCCAGTAAAAGGACCCCTTGCTCACGTGGGCTGCGCGGCAGATCTGGTCGACCGTGGTGCCGTGATAGCCGCGCTGCGTGAAGCACTCGTAGGCGGCGCGCGTGAGCACGTCGCGCTTCGACTCTGTCGAGGTGTCGCTCACGTGGCTGCCGTCGTCCCTGTCGCCATGTCGCACAACTCCCACTTCGTACGCCCGGGGCTCACACGAACACACGTGTGATGTCCTCATCTGGAGCGCGTGAATATCGCAAACCGACCGGTCAGTCTAGTTATAATTATTGACGTTTCTTGCGATCTCCGGATCGCCGGTCGCGGCCCCCCGTCAGGTGAGGACCCCCCCCTGCCCGGCCCAAGTCGCCAGCCGAGTAGCCCCCTGCCCGACCCAAGTCGCCAGCCCGCTGCGTCAGCTGGCCTCGCGAATCGTCCGCGGCCCGAAAGTGGGACGCGAGAACCGCGAGAACGACAGCGATATATCCCTAGCGACCCATCTCGCGGCACGGCCGAGACGGCGGTCTCCTGTCGAAGCCGACCGGGTCGACGATTGCGCCGCGAGAGCGCACGGGAGCTTCACCACCGGCTCCTAGAGCTCGATCGTATCGGGCACCTCCTCATGACCGTAGTAGGCGTGCTCGATGTGGTCGAGGTAGACCTTGACGATACGCAGGCCCGGTGGCTCGTCCGAGAACACCCGTCCCACCGCGGCGGTGGTGATGTGCTCGATCGGGCCGACCATCGCCCAGGCGTTCTGGTGGTAGTGGCCTGCGAAGACCGCCCGCACGCCCGCAGCCTCGAAGAGCGGGAAGAGCTCCTGCCGCAGGGCGCTCGGCATATTGTAGTACTGGTCCTCTTCATCACCGGCGACCAGCGTCCAGGGGTGGTGCTGAAGGAGAATCACGTGCAGCGGATCCCCCTCCCCTGCACTCTGGAGAGTGTCGATCAGCCACTCTTTGTGGGCTGCGGCCGCCACAGGGGCGCCGTTCGGCTCCTTGAGCAGGGTCGAGTTGAGCACCACGAAGAGAGACCCCTCGACCTCAAAAGTGTACTCGTCATCGCCGAAGTTGTCCCAGTACCAGCTGAGCGTCTTCCACGTCGGGACATTGTCGACATCGTGATTGCCGGCGACCAAATAGAGGGGGATCGACGGGTCGAGGGTGTCGGCGACCTCCCAAAAGGCGTCCTTCTGGGCCTCGCCCATGACCTTGTTGATCATATCGCCACACACCGTCACGAAGGCCGGCTTCAAGAGGTTTGCCCTGTCGATCGCCGACTGCATCAGCGCCAGGTCCATCTCGAAGTGCTGATTATCGACGATGAAGCCGAGCTGGGTGTCGGCGAGCTGCATGAAGAAGAAGGGCTGGGGCTCCAGGTCCTCCGGGGGCAGGTCCGTCGGCATGTCCCCCACGCTGGGGTCGAGCTCGTCGAGCCCGCTCCCCGCCGAGTCGTCCTCCCCGCTCCCTCCCGAACCGCTCCCAGCGTCCCCTCCAGAGGACTCCCCCCCTGCTTCCCCGATCGTTCCGTCGCCGGAGTCGCCGCCGAGGCCGGAGCCAGCGTCACCCGAGACCTCAGTCTGACCCGAGGTGCCGGACTCCCCTTCGGGCGCTCCACAGGCAACGACGAGGGTTGAGAGAAAAACCGAGGTCCAGCTGTGTCGCACGCGCCGAGACTATCCGAGACTCCCATCCCTGACCATCCGCCGCTTCGACAGACCCCGATCTTTCATGGCGCCGGATCAAACGCAGTCCTCTTCGCTTGCCCCGTGATGATAGGCGATGACTCCATGTGCTCTGTACAAAGAGTCATCACGCTCCACGCCCCCCAGACAAGCGGGAGCCGTCCCCCACCTTGAGAGGAGCGCCCCGCCAAATCCGCGTCGAAGACGTCTCTACACGGATCTTGGAGGCGGCCTCACACGAGCGCCTCATTGGAGGACATGATCGTCCAAGGAGCGGCTGTTGGGGGCTCAACGCGATCTACGAAGCGGACGTTCTCGACTTCTCCGGCGGATTTCGGCCGAAGCGCAGCCAGCACCAAGCACTGGATGCGCTCGCGCCCTCCTAAGGCTAGCGGCGCGACCGACGTCGAAGCCCGAGGAGGCCGAAGAGGCTAAGCGCGCCCCAACCGGCTCCCCCGTCGCCGCTCGTGCAGCCGCAGCCCGAGCTGTCTGCGTCCATCGACCCAGTGGTCGCGGAGCCTCCGCTGCCCGACGTCCCGGTCTCCAAACCGCCCGAGGCGCTGCCCGAGGTCGGCCCCGTGGTCGCACCTCCCGAGGTCGAGGTCTCCCCCGAGGTCTCGCCCCCGGTGCCCGAGGAGGGCTGGTGCGCCGTGTTCCACTCGGCGAGGAGCTCATCGATAAGCTGGGTGTTGGAGTTGAGCACCTGCGGCGCGCCGACGAGCGGCATCTGCTGGGTCTCCTCCTCCCACGGCATCTCGCCGGGGAACTTGGGCCAAGGCCCGTCATTCTCGACCCAGACGATCCGCCCATCCGGCAGGGTGTAGCGGGCGTGACCGCTGCACATCAGCCGGTCCTGGGCGATACGAAGGTTGGGGACCTCCGGGAGGTCGGGGTTCTCGGCGAAGATCGGATCCTCGAGCATCTCGTGGGGAGAGATGGTCGTGTACATCCGCGTCAGGACGGGCTTGGTGTTGAGCATGTCGCGGGCCGCCTTGCCGGGGGCCCGGATCCGCTCCTCAAAGAGGGTGCTAAACCCAGAGCCGTCGCCCCAGGCCTCCATGTCGATCATCCCCTCGTAGCAGCTCAGGCACTCGTAGAAGTCGAAGGGCGCGATCCCCTCGGGCGTCGGGAGGTGGGTGTCGAGCAGGCCCTGGAGGAGCGGATGGCGGAGCTCACACTCGACCTCGCCGAAGTTAAAACACTCCATGAGGCCCTGGTTGGTCAGGGTGTCGATGACCTCCGCCACGGGGAGGCCGACAAAGGCCTTCGCGTCCCAGCTCGTGCCGAAGAGCCCCGCCTGCGAGACGACCGCGCTGGTCCCGGCGTACTCGGTGACAAACGCGTTGCCCTCCGCCTTGAAGGCGTCGACCGCCATCGTCACGACCTCTTTGTAGTTCGAGGCGAAGTTGGGCCAGTCGATCATCAGCGGGTTGACCAGGACATGGCGGTAGTTGGTCGGCACCGCCCGGCTCTGGCCGAGGAAGAACACGCGAATGTCCATATCCTCGACCGCGGCGATCCGGGTGAGGCGGATCGGCACGCAGGACTCGTTGCCGGGGTAGGTCAGGACCACCGGGTGAACCACCGGCGAGTCCGAGGGGAGGAGCTTGAACGCGGCGAAGAGGTTGCCCTCGTCGAGGTAGGCCTGGAGGATCGGCGCGGCCTCGGGATCCTGGGCGTAGCCGTTGGCGTCGAGCCAGTCGATGACATCCTGGACCTTGCCGCCGTCGATCACGGTCACCTCAAAGGCGCCGACCGTCCCCTGGTAGACGATGTCCACGCCGCCGTCGCCGCCCGTGCCCGTACTGTCGCCGGTCGTCCCGTCGGTCTCGCCACCCGAGCTCTCGCCGCCGGCGCCCGTGGTCCCATCGCCGCAGACTTCCTGCGAGCTCTGGGTCCCGTAGGTCGGGACCGTCCCGTTTAGGACGTTGTCAAAGAGGATCTCTGAGCCGACCGAGAACTCCGGGAGGCTCTGGACCGGGATCACCCAGGAGAACTTGTCGAACTCCGTCATCGGGTCGTAGGCGATCTGAATGTGAACCTCGACGTTCGCCCCGTTGAACGCAAAGAGGATGTTCTCGCTCGACTGATCGACGGGCATCGAGTTCGGCCCCGTGTCACACCAGGTCCCGCCGCAGGCCTCCGCGGTCGACGATGAGCCGGCGACACCGGCAGCCAGCGCGAGGGGGAGAGCAGCCGCGGTGAGACGACATAAAGAAGAGTAGTTACGCATGCCGCCAGTATCCCGGACAACCGCCGCCGACGAAACCCTTCGCCGCAACTTTCGTCGAGCACCTGCGAGCTCTTGCCCCTCGAAAGAGCCGCAAACGTGGCGCCCGAGCTGGTTCGCGAGGCTTCCACGACAGAAGCGCCAGGTCACAGATGTCAGGGTCCGCTTGAAAGGCGGACATTCGGATCATGGGCCGCTCTCTCCATCCCGTATGCACCCAGATGAGCCAGCACGATCATCGCCGGTCGATGGGCTTGGTGCTCACACGGTGTCGGCCCCCATCGTCTGGCGATCCGCCTGGGTCGACACGACACGCGAGCGCGACTCGTGAGTCGCCGCCACGCATCCGCCTAGGAACGCCGAACAAGCCCTCACCCTGCTCTCCCGAATGCACCGCGACGAGGAGGCCAACACCCTGCACCCCGCGCGGTCGATGCCGACTCGCTGCGGGACAACATCGACGTGAACCTGACCACCGCGCTCGCTCGCGGCGGCGATGCAGCAAAACCCAGATGACGCTCGATCGCCTGCGCCGAGGTCCGAGCATCCAAGCGCACGCGGTCGGTACCGCCCTGCGGATCGTCTGCGCGCTCGTCGAGCCGAACTATCCCCTCGGGTCGAACTCGACCCTGAGGCTCCCCCCGCCCCTGTCCGTGCTCGTCGCACCTCTACGCCGATCTCCGCAGATGGGAGGACGACGCAGGCGTCAGACGCGCACTTCATCCTCCCCCCGCCTCGGCCCTCCATGTAGCCCCTCGTACGCCGCAACTCGCCCGCACGTCCGCTCTCGTGGAACACGAGACCGCACAGCTCCCCGTCCATCCCATCGTCGCCCGAGCTGGGCCGAGCCTTGCAGCGGAGCCGCCGTGAATCGTCGGTTTTTCGTTTGAGGGGGGGTCCAGCGGACTTGCCCTGGCCCTCGAACCGTACAACTCTGCTCTACGATCGATCAGCCGCGGGCTGAGAACGTAGACGCATCGGCAGGAGCGACGATGAAGCTGAAGGTTAACGGAGAAGATCGTGACGTCGATGTCCCCGAGGATGTGCCGCTCCTGTGGGTCTTGCGCGAGGAGCTCGGCCTCACAGGGACGAAGTTCGGCTGCGGTCGAGCGCTCTGCGGCGCGTGCACGGTCCACATCGACGGCGCGGCGCGGCGCTCCTGCGTGCTCGCGGTCGGTGACGCCGTCGGCCATGCGATCACGACGATCGAGGGCCTCGGCGACAATGAGTCGCTCCACCCGCTCCAAGCGGCGTGGATCGAGCACAGCGTGCCGCAATGTGGATACTGCCAGCCAGGCCAGCTGATGATGGCCGCGGCCCTGGTGCGCGAGCACCCGCGGCCGAGCGACGAGCAGATCGACGCGGTCATGTCGGGCTCACTGTGCCGCTGCGGGACCTACCCGCGGATCCGCAAGGCGATCCACGCGGCCGCAGACCAGACCGCCAAGGCGAAGGCCCCCGAAGGTGAGGGAGCATGAGCGAGCCCGCGAAGAGAAGACGTCGGGGCGTCGGTCGACGGCGCTTCTTGCTGGGTATGCTCGCAGGGACAGGCACGTTGGTGATCTACGGGGCGGTCCGCGCGTCGGCGGAGCAGATGACCCGCGAAGAGCCCGGCGACGTCGAGGGCGCCCTTCGGCCGAACGCGTTCATCACGATCACGCCGGACGATCGGATCCTCTTCGCCCTCAACAAGGCGGAGATGGGCCAGGGGATCATGACCGGCTACGCGATGCTGGTCGCCGAAGAGCTCGAGGTCCCGGTCGAGAAGATCGAGGTCTACTTCGCCGACAGCGTGGGCAAGTACGCGAGCCTGGACCCGCACATGACGGGCGGATCGGCGAGCATCGTCAGGGGCTTTGTCCCCGTCCGCCAGGTCGCCGCGGCGACGCGGATGATGTTGGTGTCGGCGGCCGCCGAGATCTGGGGGGTCGACGCGAGCACGCTCCGCGCCGAGGCCGGGCGTGTCGTCGACAGAGCGGGCTCCCGCTCCGCGTCCTACGGCGAGCTGGTCGAGGCAGCCCAGTCGCAGGAGGTCCCGCAAACGCCGAAGATCAAGGAGCGCGGCGAATTCCAGGTGATAGGCAAGCCCGTTCGCCGGATCGACTCGCGGGTGAAGGTCATCGGCGAGGCAGAGTTCGGCATCGACGTGCGGGTGCCGAACATGGCCCGAGCGGTGATGATCCACCCGCCGCGAGCGCGCGCCACCGTGGTCTCCGTCGACGCGACCGAGGCCAAGGGGATGCCGGGCGTCATCGACGTCGTCGAGACCGAGCGCGGCGTGGGCGTGGTCGCCGAGAAGTACTGGCAGGCCCAGCGCGCCGCGCCGACCGTGAAGATCGAGTGGTCGGAGGGGGCCGGAAAAGACTTCAGCACCCAGACCCTCCGCGAAGAGCTAGCCGCCCGGGGATCCGCAGAGGCTCGGACCGTACGCGAGGACGGAGACGTCGACGCGGCCCTCACCGGCACGGTCGTCGACGCGATCTACGAGGCCCCCCTCCTCGCCCACGCGCCGCTGGAGCCGATGAACGCGCTCGCCCACGTCACCGACGACGCCTGCGAGCTGTGGACCGGAAATCAAGGGCCGGCGCTGCTCCAAGAGGCCGCCGCCACCGCCCTCGGGATCGAGCGCAACCGCGTACTCGTCCACACGCCCTACCTCGGCGGCTCGTTTGGCAGGCGCTCCCACCCCGACGTGGTGCGCGAGGCGGTGTGGCTGTCAAAGGCGGTCGGACGCCCGGTGCAGGTCGTCTGGTCGCGCGAGAGCGATATGGCGGCCGGCTACTACCGGCCCCAGTCCTATACGCGGATGCGCGGAGCGCTCGACGGCAAGGGGACCCTGGCCGCGCTCTCCTACGAGTCGCAGTCACAGTCGATCATCGGCGATCTCGAGATGAGCGGCATCCTCCCGCTCGCGATCCCGCCGCGGATCCGGCGATGGGTGATGGGCAACACGATGCGCCTGATCGAGAGCAACGCGGTCCTCGCCGATGTCCTCGCGACCGAGGGAGCCTCCAACCACGGCTACGCGATCGCCAACCAACGCGTCACCTACACGCCCTTCGAGACCCCCTTCACCACGAGCTGGTGGCGCTCCGTCGGCCACTCGTTCAACGGCTTCGTCATCGAGGGCTTCATCGATGAGATGGCCCACGCAGCGGAGCAGGATCCCTACACGTTCCGCCGGGCGATGCTCACCGACCGCCCCCGCTGGATCGGCGTGCTCGACAAGGTCGCCGAGATGAGCGGCTGGTCCAAGGGCCCACCGCCGCGCGGCAGCGGCCGAGGCATCGCCGTCGTCGAGGCCTTCGGCAGCTTCGCCGCCCAGGTCGTCGAGGCCCGCGTCGAGGACGGACAGATCAAGGTGAGCAAGGTCTACTGCGCGCTCGACTGCGGCATCGCGATCAACCCCGATCTCGTCACAGCCCAGGTCGAGGGCAGCGTGATCTTCGGCCTCACAGCGGCGCTCTGGGGCGAGATCACGGCCGAGGGGGGCGCCGTCCAGCAGGGCAACTTTGACACCTACCGCCTGATGCGCATGCACGAGACGCCCGAGATCGTGGTCGAGCTCATCCAGGGCCCGCAAGAGCCGGGCGGCGTCGGCGAGCCCGCGGTCGCGCCGGTCGCAGGAGCGCTCGCCAACGCGCTCTTCGACGTGACCGGGGTTCGGCTGCGGCGCATGCCTCTGCAGGCCGCATGGGACGCGCTTCCGGCCGAGGAGCGCGCCGGCGCATAGCCGCGAGAGGTTTGGGTCCGCTTGCCTGGAAAAAGACGTCTTGGAACAATCGCGCTGACGGTCCTCGAGTGGATCGGCGTCATCTTCTTCGCGATCATCATCATCGCGATCCTCGTCATCGGCATCATGCTCGCCTGGGTCGGCGATCCGCCGGCGTCGATGGGCGACGGCCACACGACGACCCCGCCGGCGGTCGCCCTGCACAAGACGCCAACCCCCTCCGCCGAGGAGTCGGCGGCGTTGTTCGCCCCGGTCTACGAGGTCCTGGTCTCCCCTCGCTGCATGAACTGTCACCCCAACGGGGATCGCCCGCTCTCGGACCACAACGGCGTGCACCCGATGAACATCAGCCGGCAAAGCGCCGAGTCGGGCCTCGCCTGCAGCACCTGTCACGGCGAGAACAACACGGAGCTCCCCGGCTCCCCGCTCGGGCCTCCGGGAGCGCCGCATTGGCAGCTCCCCCCCGCGCAGACGCCGATGATCTTCCAGGACCGGACCGTCACCGAGCTCTGCCTGCAGCTGCGCGACCCGGCCCACAATGGCGAACGGTCCCTGGCGGAGCTGCTCGACCATGTGCGCGGCGATCCGCTCGTCCTCTGGGGGTGGAGCCCCGGCGGAGCTCGAGCGACCCCGACGACAAGCCACGCGGCGTTCGTCGAGAGCTTCCGCGCCTGGGTCGACGCCGGCGGGATCTGTCCAGGAGAGCAGGTAGCTCCGGAGCTGACGAAAGAGCCGACCGAGCCGGCCCCGGGCGAGTAGCGCTCACGCAGATCCAGGTCCACGCCTTTGGCCACCCACGCCCAACTCTTCCCCGCGCTGCAAGGCGAACACTCCCCGCCGGGGCGCCCTCCCCTCACCTATCTCGACACCGCGACCACGGCCCTGACGCCCCTCGCCGTGATCGACGCGATCGCCGAGACGCTCGCCCGGGGGGGGAGCGCAGGTCGCAGCATACACACGCTCGGCCTGGGGGCGACGCAGCGCTACGAGCATGCGCGCGCCGCCGTCGCCGAGCACATCGGCGGCGCGGCTGCCGAGCTGGTGTTCGTGAGCTCCGCGACCGAGGGGCTCAACCTCATCGCCGAGGGATGGGCCAGGCCGCGGCTCGGCCCTGGCGACGAGCTGTGCGTGTCGGTCGCGGAGCATCACAGCAACCTCCTGCCCTGGCGACGAGCCTGCGAGAGACGGGGCGCGCGGCTGGTCGTCATCCCCTGTGACGAGCGCGGGGATCTAGACCTCAACGCGCTCCGCTCTCGGCTCAATCACCGCACCCGGCTCCTCACCATCACCCATGTCTCCAACGTGACCGGGGCGGAGACCTCCGTCCCCGAGGTCGCGCAGCTCCTCGCAGCATCGCCCGCCGCAGACGCCTTGCTGGTGGTCGACGGCTCCCAGGCCATCCCCCACCGCTCGGTCGACGTCGCGCGCCTGGGCTGCGACGTCTACGTGTTCTCCGGTCACAAGGCCTACGGACCCGCGGGCGTCGGCGCGGTGTGGGCGAGACCGGAGCGCTGGCGCGAGACCCAACCGCTCCTCGTCGGCGGTGGCATGGTCAACCTCGTCTCCGCCGAGCGTGTCGACTACGCAGAGGGACCGGCTCGCTTCGAAGCGGGCACCCGCAACGTCGCCGGTGCGGTCGGCTTGGCCACAGCCCTACGCTTCTTGGCCAAGCACCACGATCCCCGGCGCGAGCTGGCGCAGCTCAGCGCCGCCGAGCGAGCCCTGGCGAAGATCCCCGGCGTACGCATCCTCGGCGCCCCTCGCCGCCGCACAGGCGCCCTCTCCTTCGTCGTCGACGGCGTCCACGCCCACGACGTCGGGACCGTGCTCGACAGCCATGGCGTGGCCGTCCGCGCCGGACATCACTGCGCACAACCGCTCCTCCAACACCTCGGCGTCAGCGCTGCGGTGCGCGCTTCGTTCGGCCTCTACAACGACAACGCGGACGTCGAGCGCCTCGCCGCGGCGGTCGCTGAGGTCGCGCGGACGATGGGGCGAGCCCGGGGGCCAACATGAGCACGCTCTACAGCGACAGGTTGCTCGCCCACGCGAACGCGCCGGTCCGCGCAAGCCTCCCCGAAGGACCGACCGCGACCGCGTCGCTGACCAACCCCCTGTGCGGCGACCGGATCGAGGTCGGGGTCCGGATCGTCGACCATCAGATCGACGCTATCGGCTTCTCCGCCGACGCCTGCGCGGTCTGTGTCGCGTCGGCCTCGGTCATGTGCCAGGAGCTCCACGGGCGACCTGTCGATGAATTCGCGTTGACCTTGGAGCGGCTCGATCGTGTCTCTGGGGGTGAGCCTGCCCCAGGCTCCGACCTCGACATGTTCACGGTGCTCGCCGACTTTCCGAGCCGGAGGTCCTGCGCCGTCCTGCCATGGAGGGCGCTTGAGCGAGCGCTCCATCGCCCCGCGAGGGCGCAGCCGTCTCAGGCAGACCGCAGGCAGGCAGACCTCAGGCAAGAAGCCCCCCCTGAGCTGCCGTCGGAGGACCTCTCCCCATGGTCGAGGATCCAGGCCCTCCACGCCGCCGGCGAGCGGGCGGTCCTGGCCACTCTAGTCTCGATCGAGGGCTCCAGCCCCTGCCCCCTCGGCAGCCGGATGATCGTCAGCTCGACGGGCGACTTCTCGGGATCGGTCTCCGGCGGGTGTGTCGAGTCATCCGTCGTCCGCTCGGCGCTCACGCTCCTCGGCCAAGATCGAGACGACCACACCGCGAGCCAGCTCCTGACCTACTCGATCGAGGGGAGCCAGGCGGGCGAGGCCGGCTTGGTCTGCGGCGGCCGCATCTGCGTGCACATCGCCATGGCCCCGACCGGCGCGGCGCTCGAGTCCCACCGCGACGCCGAACGGACGGCCGACAGCGTCCGCCTCGTACCGCTGACCGGAGGCGGCGCCCGTCTGCTCACCCGCCAATCCCTGGAGACGCGCGCCGATGCCCTCAGCACGGTCGCGCTCCGGGCCTTTGACCTCGGGCCCCAGCGCTTCGACGAGGACGACGAGTCCTGGTTTGTCGAGCCGATGGCCCCGCTCCCTCGCCTCGTCCTCGTCGGCGCGACCCACATCGCCCAGGTCCTCGCCCGCCTCGCGACCGAGCTCAGCTTCACGCCGGTGATCGTCGACCCGCGCGCCACCTTGGCGACCCCTCGCCGCTTTCCCCAGACGCGCCTGGTCCTCGATCGGCCCGAGCAGGCCCTGCCAGCGCTCCTGCACAAGCGCGCCGCCGTCGTCGTCCTCAGCCACGACCGCAAGCTCGACGACCCCGCGCTCGCGGCCGCGCTCGCCAGCGACGCCTTCTACGTCGGCGCCCTCGGCAGCCGCAAGACCCACAGCAAACGCCTTGAGCGCCTGCGCGAGCGCGGGCTCGACGAGGCTTCGCTGGGTCGAGTCCGAGGGCCGGCGGGCCTCGCCATCGGCGGCAAGGGGGCGCACGAGATCGCCCTCTCGATCCTCGCCGAGGTCGTCGCCACTCGCAATCGGGCGACCCAGGATGCGGGGCGTGTCGGCGCCGTGGTTCTCGCGGCCGGCTCGTCGCGGCGCGCCGGAAGGGTCAACAAGCTGCTCCTCGAGCGAGACGGCGAGCCCATGATCCGTCGAGTCGTCCGCACCGTGCTCGAGGCGGCGACGACCCCATGCATCGTCGTCCTCGGACATGAAGCGGATCGTGTGCGTGAGGCCCTAGGCTCTCTGCCGGTCTCGTTCGTCGTCAACGACTCCCACGCCGAGGGGATGGGCACCTCGATCGCCCGCGGCGTGGAGACGATCGCCGCGGCAGGTGTAAACGCGGCCTTCATCGTCCTGGGCGACATGCCGCTGCTGCGAGCCGAGGATCTGGAGCGCCTCCGAGCCGCTCACTCGGCCAGCACGAGGCGCCTCATCATCGCCCCTGAGGCCGGCGAAGGCGACACGCGAAGGCTCGGCAACCCCGTGCTCTGGCCCAGCTGCTACTTCGACGAGCTGACCGCTCTGCGCGGCGACCACGGGGCCAAGAGCATCCTCCAGGCGGCCTTTGGCTCGGTCCTCCGCATACCGATCGACCACCGTGGGGTGCTCGTCGATGTCGACACGGTGCCGGGATAGTCCGGACTCCGGGCCCGCTCATCGTCTCGCCCGATCCGGGAGCGCCACTCCCCCGGTGCGTCGCGCTCCTTCGTGATCGAGCTCTCGGCGTGCAGTGCCGCGATGCGCAGCTCGATCCCGAGCTCCTAGCGGCTGTAGAGGCGGAGCATGTGCAAGTGCGGCACGAGGCTCGAACGGAGCGTCTTCCGCACTTTGATATATGCGCGTTTCCACGCCTCCGGCACATCTCCGGAGACATCCCCAAGGGCGCTGTAGAAGGCCACGGCGACGGCTTCCGCGACCTCCTCGTCGATATCGTCGACCGCGCCGATGACATGGTGAGCGCCGCGCAGCAAGAACGCCTGGGTCAGACCGAGACCGCCGCTGAGGGTCTCGGCGTCGGCGAACGATGATTGACACGCCGAGAGATAGACGAGCCTCGGCGCTGCTCCACCTTCGAGGATCGCCTCTCGCGAGAGTACGACGCCGCGGCCAAATTGCAGGCTATCGTCGGAGCGCAAGAGCCCGCGATCCACAGTCCGCGTGCCGTGGACGGCAAAGTGCGCGATCGAGGCCTCCGCGAGCTTCTCCGTCAGCTGATCCGCCGAGGTAGGGCTAGAGCGGACCGGCACAGCACCTCCCCTCGCGAGCCTCTCGCTCACCGCGATGGCCTCCTCCTCTAGGCCTCGCTCACGCCCGTGCAGCACAAGCGCGACACCGGAGCCGCCCCGCCCGTCCACCTCCGCCGACATGGGCTCGAGGTCGAGACTGTAGGTCACCGGGACGTGCTCGATCAGCGGACCGTCCCGCCACGGCAAGGCGTGGAAAGGAACATGGTGCAGCGACCCCGTCGCCAAGACCTCGATCGAGCCAGCGACCTCGATCTCGGCGGAGAAGGGCCCCAAGAGCGCTGACGCGAAGGGCTCTAGATCCTCGTCGGAGGCGCGAAAGAGGTCGGTCGGGACAGAGCGCAGCCGAAACTGTCGAGAGCGCAGGCCCGCCGCCGTCAAGGCGAAGCCCGCCCAATCGCTGGACCCATCCTCGGCGGCCCGTGAGGTCTGGAAGAAGACAAGGCGAAGCTCATCCCCCCGCGGCCGCTCGGTGTTCGGCAGGGACGAAGCGCCCAAACGCAGTGCGTCCGCGATCCGCAGGGCCCGGCTCCGAGCCGCACGGACCACCCTGAGCGCCCCCTCGTCATCGCCACGATCGCAGAGCAACACCACCAGACGACGCGTCGAGTGCGAGAAGGTCAGGTGACGCCGAGCGGCGAGGACCACCTCATTGGCGTCTCGGCGCGAGCGAGCGTAGCCCTCGATCTCGGCCTCCGCCCGCTCATAGGCGAGGAGCGCGGCATCGTCGCGGCCCATCGCCTCATGGCGCCGACCGGAGGTCGCCTCGGCATACCAACGGCCGAGGGCCATCCCCCCCTCCTCGCCGAGCTTGTCGAGCGCGTCCTGCCACTGCGCGCTGCGCCAGGGCTCTCCGCCTGCGATCGTCCGCCGGATCTCGACGATCCGCAGCCACATCAGCTCCTCGTCCAAGAACTCGTCGACGCATCGCTCGCTGCGATCGACCTCCTCGATCCAAGCCTCAGCCTCGCCCGGGCTGCGGTGTTGCAGGGCCGCGAGCGCGAGGTTGATCCGCGTATTGTTCGCCTTCTTCGCGTTGTCTCGCATTGCGACGAAGGTGTGGAGCGCGGCCCTCAGCAAGTCGGTCGGGTCATCGGTCTCGACGCCTGCCTCATGGGCCATCAGCATCGACCAGCCGAGGAGGTTACGGACGTCCGCAGCGTCGCTCCAAGACAGCGCAGGATCGACGCTGTCGAGCAGGTTCGACGCCGCGGCGACCAGATCGCGAAGATCATCGGGTCGACGCAGCTCCGCGGCGATCTCAGCCCGCACGGCCATACTGTTCGCCATGCTCCACAACAGGCTCCAGCGATCCGGCGCGTCCCAGTAGCGAAGCCACGCCACCACCGCCTCAGCCTCGCCCCACCGGAGATGACCGAGCGCCCTTGCATCGTCGAGCTGGCGGCGACGATAGAGCGCCCAATTGGTGAGATGGCGCGGTCGCTGGAGCGGATCCGAGAGGCAACCGAGCGCCTCATAGCGACGCAGATACACCAGCGCTCGCGCGGGCTCGTGCTGGCCCTCATTCGCCACGTTGAAGCCAGCGTCGAGCGGTAGACAGAGACCGCGCAACGATCCGGGCTCGCTCGCGGACGCGTGGACCGAGTGCCCCAAAGCGACGCACTCAACCTCTCGATCGAGGAGGAAAAAGAAGCGCTCAGTATCGCCAATATCGAGGGCCTCTTTCCGGGCTTGATGCAGCGCATCACACTCCCCCACGACCAGCGCGAGGGCTAGCAGGAGCCCGCTCATTCGACGATCAGGGTCGCCGCCGGCCCGACCAAGCTCAGACGCCCCGAGCTGGGCTCAAAAGAGTCGCAGGTCACCTTCCAGGTCCCCGGCTCGAGGTCTGCGAGGACATTCAGGACTGACCCGTCAACATCGACCGTTTCGGAGCTGGGCTTGCGGACCGTGCCCACCCCGCTCAGCTCCGCGCGAGCGCCGATGATCGTGACCGTCCTGCCCTCAGCTTGGCAGTACATGGTGAAGTGATCGCCGCCGCGGATCCTCATCGTCGCCGCCGGCTCCCCCCGCTCGGAGCCAGCGCGGACCTTCGGCGAGAGCAGCACGCGGCCCTCAAAGGCGTCCGCCGGCGCGCCCGCGGAGCCGCGAAGATCGACATAGAAGAGCGTCAGGAGCACGGCCGCGGCGGCTGTCATCGGCAACGGCCACCACCGCCGCCCTCGCCCGGCACCGTTCGCCGCGGCGACGACGGTAGGAATAGGGGTTACCCGCGCATCATCGCCTATCTCCGCGAGATATGAGCCCAACACATCATCAGCGATGCGACCCCGCACCTCGGCGTCGAGCGGCCTGAGCAGCTCCTCGGCGACCCCAGCTTCGAGCGAGTACGCCGACGCGGCCCCAACCCCGTCGAGCTCAGCCCCGTCCAGGCCGGTCGCGACCCACGCCTCCGGCGCCTGCGCTGCGAGGAGGTGAGCCTCTGCCCGTTCGACCTCATCGCGGCAACGGTTCAGCCGCTCGCGCTCCGCCATAGATGCATCGGTGAGGGGTTCGTCCATCGACATCGGCTCTACTCCCGGCTGACCTGTGGTCGCTCATCAAGGTTCGCGCGGAGGCGTTGGAGAAGCCTCGACTTTCGCGCGTAATAGGCCCCCTCGGACACCTCCAGCTCGGCGCAGATCGACGCAGGATCACGCTGTTCGACATAGATTAGGCGAAAAAGCGTACGATCCAGACCGGAGCAGGCCTGCACGGCACGCTCGAGGTCCATCACTCGCGTCAGACGCGCAAGCCCACAGTCCACGAATTCGTTCTCATCGCCGCGCACGAGGTCCTCCTTCAGCTCTTCCCAGTTTGTGCGGTGTTTCTGATACTTGCGCTGAAGGACGAAGATCGTGACTCCAATCACGTATCTCCGGAGGGCATTGTCGACTGGCCGAAAGCTCGGGTGCTCGCCGAACTTGCGTAGAATCGCCGCTCGCCTCGAGAAGAGCGCCGCTAGGCCATCCTGAACATCGTCCTCCTTGTCCCGCGCGCAGGCTCGCAACCATGGCTTGTTGGCGAGGAGCACGGATCGACCCGCCGTCACGCCCACGATCAACTCGTCCGCCAACCGCCGAAGACCAGCGCTCTCCCGTCCGTCGAGCGCAGCTCGCACCTCCTCTGGCGTCCAGGGACTCATCGGCGGCCGAATGATACCGCGCTCCGTATCGACCGTTGCACGTCCACATAGGCGGGTGCTCGATAGTATCCAACGTCTGTCGGAGCTCCCCTCGAAGCTGCAGCCCGAGCCCACGACCGGCGCTGATGCTCCCGTTCGGACGACTGGCGACGCAGCCTCTGCCTGAGCCCGAGTTCGCACTTTCAACCCCATAGCCGGCCACGGAGGGCGGGCGAGGCGTGCTCGATGGAGCGCTTCGCCCGTCAGAGCTCCCACTCCCGAACCCGGCTTGCGGATTGTTGACTCGGCCTTCGCCTGCTCGCTCGGCGCTCGGTCGCGCCTTTCGAAGATCGTCGAGCTGGACGACGATCACCTGGACCTCAGCAGGTCATGGCTCCGGGCCTCGACCCAGAGAAGCCCTTCTCTCCACCCGGAGATCAAGCCGGAGCGGGTGCGAATAGGCGTGGATCGCCAAGGAGATCCGCTTGAGCCGGCCCCAGTCATAGGCTCTGAGCGGTGCTCCCTCCGGGATCGCCGACACACCGCCACCGTCCTCAAAACGGGCGACAACCGAGCTCCTGCGGTTCCTCTTGACATAGCGGTCGCGTCTTTCGTGCGCTTCTTGTTGATAGGAAATGCTCACTCTAGGAGAGCGACCAAGGACCTTGGCCTCCGGTCCAGCCACAAAGGACCGAGCAAGGCCATCTCCCTAGTATTCTCAACCCAGCTTCGACTCTTACAGAGGCCAGAAAAAGTTTCTGGCGCCCGCAGCTGAGCCATAAAGGACTGTTCGCTACTGCGCTTTCGGCAGGCCGTGGAGACCCCACCGAAAGGCCTGAACCCACCAAAACCTCCGAAACCTCCGAAGCCTCTCACGCCGCAATCGTCGGCCCCCAGGTACGATGAGGGCATCGTCCCCGACGGCGACCATGAGATCGGTCTCTCCCAGCTCCTCCCTTGAGATCCCGTCGTAGAGTACGCGAACGGCGAACGGCGAACGGCGGCGCCCGCTGCGGATCCCCGTCGCGATCGCGAACCTCAGGGCTCGCTGAGGTGGAGCATGCCCATCATCCCGACATCGGCATGATCGAGAATGTGGCAGTGGAACATCCACATCCCCGGGCGCTCGTCGAAGACAACGGCGATCCGTCGGATCTCCCGCGCCGGGACGTTGATCGAGTCCTGCCAAGAGAGGGGCTCTAGGGGCACACCGTCGGCGTCGAGCTCTTGAAAGAAGAAGCCGTGGAGATGAAAAGGATGATCCCAGTCCATCTCGTTCTCGACCTCCCAGACCTGGGTCTCGCCGATGCTCGCCAACCAAGGATCGAGCTCCTCAAAGGGCACGTCGTTGATCCCCATGAGGAGCCGCCCCTCCTCGTCCATCATCTCTGTCAGGCGCATCTTCACTGGGGTCGCGCCGCTGACGTCGATCGGCTCGATCGCGCGGGTGAAGCTCGCTTGGGTCGGCTCTCCCGGCGGATCGTCGGTGAGGTCGAGGCGCATGATCAGCTGATCTGTGCGCAGCTCAGTGCTGCCGAAACCGCGATCGTAGGGGACCCAGGTCAGGAACTGGACCGTGCCGTTGGCCGCGGAGGGGGTGACCAGAACATCGGCGCGTTGCCCGGGGATCAGGAAGAGCTCGTCCTCCTCGACGGGGCGCGGGAGGAGCCCACCATCATTGCCGATCCTGGTGAAGGTCGTCCCCGGGAGCTCGAGCTTGAAGTAGCGGCTCCGGGCAGCGTTGACCACCCGCCAACGCTGCGTGATACCGCTGCGAACGATGAGCGTCGGCAACCATCGGCCATTGACGAGGATGAGGTTGCCCTCGCGGCCGAAGAGCGTCGCCAGATCGCCGCCGGCCGAGGGATCGGCGATCGTGCCGTCCTCGTTGATACCGATGTCGGAGAGGACGAGCACCACCTCGTCCTCAGGCGCCGCAGCTTCGCTGTCATCGCTCGCGTGGACCACGAGCGGGCCGTAGAGGCCGAAGCCGACCTGCGCCGAGGAATTGACGTGAGGGTGGTACCAAAAGATCCCCGCGTCAGGGACGACAAAGTCGTAATCGAAGCGCTCGCCCGGGAGCACCGGCGGCCGCGGGTGGTGGGGCGCCCCGTCCATGTCGTTGTCGATCCGCAGACCGTGCCAATGGATCGTCGTCGGCTCGGGGAGGTTGTTTGTGAAGTGGACGATCAGACGATCGCCGACGGCGAGCTCGACCAGCGGACCGGGAATGCTCCCATTAAATGCGTAGACTTCGGTCGGCGGCCGAAGGCTCCACACCGGAAGGGTGACCACGCTCGCCTCGAGGTTGACCTCGAGAATGTGCGGGTCCGGGTTGAGATCCTCCAACGCGGCGAGCGAGAGCCCGTCGGCCCAGCCACCGGGCTCCCGGTTCGGCAGCGGCTCAGAGCAGCCGACAAGGCCCGTCAACGCGGCGATGGGAGCCCACGCCAGGCGCCCGCCCGTCGCTGAGCGCCCGCCCGACGGGGCGCAGCGCGGCGCCTCGACGCGTTCTGTCACCATCAAGACAGGCTACGGGGCAACTCCACGCCCGGTCAAGAACAGGCCCCGAGAACATCCAGCCGCAGGCCCATCAACGCGCGGTATCGCGGGCTCTGGCAGGGGCGCTCTGTCGAAGCCGAGAGGGCCGACGCGGTGAAGGTCCGGTCGACGCGGGGATCTTCTTGAGCTTGATCTTGATCTTGGCCGCCTCCTTGCTAGCCGGCGTGTCGCCCCCGATCACCTTGCGGATGCTCTTCGGCACCTGGAGCTCGCCCCCAGCCGCGGGCTTGAGCTTCGCTCACGCCGCCATAGCCCGCTCCTATGATCACTCCATCCGAGCAGCTCGGGAGCTCTACGAGCGACGACGAGAGTCTCGACATTCACTTCGCCAAGGAGGGGCAAAGGACCCCCTCGACGATCACATCGTTGCCGTCAGTTGGGCCGACCGCTCGGCCACGGGTCGCAGACTCTAGCCCCTGCGGGGCTGGCCACACGGCCGCTGAGACGGGTCGTGTGCTCACGGGATGAGCATCCGTGGACCCGCAATGCAGACGGTCTGCGAACGCCGCCAGATCCACAGCAAGACCCCGACGAGTCGTCGGCGGTGTCCCGCCCGCCGCGCCTCGCCTGCGCCTGCGGGCTCTCGTCTGGTCACGGAGGAGGTTCAGCGCTGCCTGGTCCCCTGCTTGGGGAGGCTCGATCTGCGACCGGCCTTGCTCCGATGGCACCGGCGGTGCTTCGCCGTGACGTCGACGGCGAAGACCCGCGCGAGGAGGTGCGCCCGGCCGAGCGGAGAGCGCGCCGGACTACTGCCACGGCCTCCTAGGGCTCGGTCGCCGTGCCCGCTGTAGCCGTCGCAGGCGCTGGGGGGCTCGCGACGCCGCCTGAGCGCCGGGCGCGCCGAGCGCTCCGGGCCGCCCGTGCGACCGGAATCTGCGCGGCCGCGCGCTCGAGATCCGCCGGCGTCAAGCCTTCGCTCCTCCCGTGCGCCGCAACATAGGCGGCGACGCTGACGATCTCCTGATCGTCGAGGTTGGCCGGCAGATCGTCGATCGCCTTCATCACCCCAGGGGCGTAGGTAGCGACGACGACCGCGTCGGGGTCGAGGATCGACTCGACCGCGTACTCGATCGGGCTGAGCTCCGGCCGTCGACTCGCGGCCCGGGCCGAGAAGACCTCGTCCATGCCGTCACCGACGCCAAGGTTGGGGCCGACGATCATGCCGCCGCGCTTGCCCAGCCGATGACAGGCGGAGCAGGCAGCGCGATCAAAGAAGAGCTTCTCACCGGACTCGATCGCCCGCGACACCGCCGGGTCGAGGAGCGACTCGGCGGCCTTGACAGGCGCACGCTTCCGCGGCTTGACCTCGCCTTCACCACAGGCGACCGCGAGGCTGACGAGGACAAGCGAAGAGAGCAGGCCGACGAGTCCAGCGCCGCGTTGGCCCATACTCCTAGCCCTCTGCGGGTTCGGCCGCCTCGGCGCCGGTCGGCTTCCAGGTCGTCTTCTCGACCTCGTTTTCGACCCCGGGGACGGTCCGAAGATAGGCGACGATCGCCTTGGCGTCCTTGTGCTTGAGCTGCGACCAGGCGCCGACATAGAAGGTCATCGGCCCGACGATCGCGCTGCCGTCCCGCTTGTCGAGATCGACGATCGCCGTCATCAGCTCATCGTCGCTGTACTTGCCGATCCCGGTCCCCTCATGCGGCGTCAGGTTGGCCGACCAGACCATACCCTCGCCCTGGAAGGGGAGCGCAGCGTAGGGCCGACCGCCGGCGAGGAGCTTGCCCTCGACGGCCTTGCCCGAGTCATCACGCGGGGTGTGGCACTGTCCGCAGTGGGCGAGAGAGACGAGGTACTGACCCTCGGCGACCGGATCCGGCAGCGGTGGATCGCCGGAGGGCTCGGGGATCGCCGGCTTGGTGAGCTTCAGATCGGTGTTGCCGGGGACCGCGTGCTCGATCGGCTCGATCGTCCGGAGGTAGGCGACGAGGGCCTGCATGTCGTCGTCCGACGCCGCCGAGAAGTACTCGTAGGGCATCACCGGGTACATCTGTTCGCCGGTCGGGCGGACCCCCTTGCGGATCCCGTCGATGATCTGCTGGTCGGTCCAACCGCCGATGCCCGTCTTCTTGTCCTGGGTGATGTTTGGCGAGCGCCAGGTGCCGCCAACGTCGGGATACTCGAGGCCGCCCGCGTACTGCTTCTCGAGATCCGGGCCCTGTCCGGTCAGCGGCGTGTGGCAGGCGCGACAGTTCATCACGACCTCGGCGAGATAGCGGCCGCGGGCGAGCGTATCTGGGTCCGCGGGCTTCGCAGCCGGGGCAGCCTCTGCGCCCTTGGTCCCCTCCGCCGCAGCATCTGCGCCGGCCTTCTCCGCCTTTGCGTCCGCCTTCGCGTCTGCCTTCCCAGAGTCGGGTTTTGGGTCAGCGGAGCCCCCACATGCAAGGGCTCCCAGGCCTAGCGTGACGGCGAATAGGGTCAGTGGAAGTCGGTACATCAGCGATATCCTTGTGAGGCAGACAATACAGGTTCTCGCTTGATTCCGTGGTTTCTGGTCGTTTTCAAGGACGCAAATTTGGCGCCGCGATATCGCGCAAACAGAGACTACGCCACTCAGCGATCGCCGACCCCCTCCTCTTCACGCATATTTTGCACAAAGAATCACGGGCGCGCCCCTTGACCCCCTCCCCCATCGAATGCGCTCGGATTCAGCCGATCCGTCACCACGAGCTGTCCATAATATGGGCATAGTCGTCCGCTGCGGAGGTCCTCCCCCGGAGTCGTCTATGCATTCGCGATCGGGCGAGCAGCGTCGGCCGCCAACGACCGTCGCCCCCGTGGTCGACACCTCCCCGGCCTGACCACACGCGCTCGATCCCTCGGCGCCCTCCTCCACGGCGAGCGTCTCGGCCACGGGCTCGTGTCAACGACATGCCCAGGAGGACATCCACAAGACCCTCGCGCGCCCCCCGTCACTGCGTTCACTCGGGACGACCCGAAGCGCGACATTGAGCCGGCCCCAGGCCCCCTAGGCCGGCGATGGCGGCCCCGAGAGGCTACTCTCCCCGACATCGATCGAGTACGCTATGGGCGTCGCGGAGGCCCATGCTGGAACTCATTGTTGGACACAGTCTTGATCCCGACGCGGGGTACGCGGCCAAAGAGCTCGTTGAGCACGGCCTGAGGGAGCTCAACGGGAGGACTCCCCGCGCGGCCATCCTGCTCTCCGCGGTCGACATTGCCCACGAGATCCTCCTCGCGGAGATCGACCGGGCGTTTCCAGGGATCGCGCTGATCGGCTGCACCACGGACGGCGAGCTCTCGTCCCGCGAAGGGTTTCAGGAGGGAACGACAACCCTGATTCTCTTCCATAGCGATGACCTCGAGTTCGGGACAGGGATCGGCCCTTCGTTGGCGAGCGATCCATCGGCGGCCGCGCAGGCTGCTGTTGACCAGGCGAGGTCATCGCTCTCGTCAGAGCCGTGCCTCTGCATCATCACCCCCGAGAGCCTCACCGCGAGCTCGAGCCTGATCCTCGAGGGGCTGCGCGCAGAGCTCGGCACCGACTTCCCGATCTTCGGCGGCCTCGCGGGCGATGAGTGGCGCTTTGACACGACCAAGCAATTTTTCGGCAAGGACGTGCTCGTCGACGCCCTACCGGTGCTGCTGATCGCCGGCCCGCTCCTCTTCTCCCACGGTGTAGGCCGGGGCTGGCGGCCCCTCGGAGACCCAAGCCTCGTCACGGAGGCGAGCGGCAATGTCGTGGCCCGGATCGGCGAGAGAAGTGCGCTCGAGTACTACCGCCACTACCTGGGCGAGAACATGCTCCCCTCAGGGGAGTGCCCGCTCGCCGTCTTCGAGCCAGATTCGAGCGACCACTACCTCCGAGCCCCGCTCGCCTTCGACGCAGAGAGCGGGACCATCACCTTCGCCGGCGACGTGCCGACCGGCGCGAAGGTCCAGCTCACCGCCGCCAGCCGCGACGACATCATCGCCGGCTCGAGGGCGTCCGTGGAGCAGGCGACCGCGGCCTATCCGGGAGAGCGGCCGACCAGCGCCATTATCTTCTCCTGCGCAGCCCGCAAGCAGCTGCTCGGAACCCGTACAAACGAGGAGGGCGTCATCCTCAGGTCGGCGCTGGGCGCTGATGTGCCGCTCGCCGGCTTCTACGCGTACGGTGAGTTCTCCCCGATCGCCGCCGGAGGGGAGCCACGCTTCCACAACGAGACCATCATCACCCTGCTCCTCGGAACCCACTAGATGGATCCGGAGGGAGACGACAAGCAACGGCGTCTCGAAGAGCTCGAGCGCGAGAACCGAATCCTCTCCGCACGCCTCGCGCGCTCCGAGTCTAACCGCGACCGCCTGGAGCAGTTCAAGGACAGCCACGAGAAGCTCCAGCGAGCCGTGATCGCAGAGATTCGCGAGGCGCGGGAGATCGTCGAGAGCACCAACACCGAGCTTGAGCGCCGCGTTCGTGAGCGCACAGAGGAGCTCACCGCCCTCAACGATGCGCTGACGCGCGCCCGCGATGAAGCCCTCGCGGCGAACAAGGCCAAGAGCTACTTCCTCGCGACGATGAGCCACGAGCTCAGGACACCGCTCAACGCGATCATCGGCTACTCCGAATTGCTCGACGAGCTGGTCGCGGACGGAGACGCGCAGGCGACCCAGCTCGATCTCCCAAACGGTATCTGCACGCTCGACACGGCGAGCACCCACGCTGACATCGGACGGGTCACGAGCGCCGCGCACCACCTCCTCTCGATCATCGACGACGTCCTCGATCTCTCGCGGATCGAAGCGGGGAGCGCCCGACTCAGCTACGACGTTGTCGATCCGACGTTGTTCTTCCATGAGATCGCGGACACTGCTCGAACGCTGGGTCGTCGCAACAACAACGACTTCGTCCTCGTCGCCGAGGACCTGCCCCCGCATCTCGTCACGGACAGGACCAAGCTCCGCCAGATCGTCCTCAACCTCGTGAGCAACGCCGCAAAGTTCACCCACGACGGGACCTTTGAGGTCCGAACCCGGACCCGCGCGGGTGCCCTCGAGATCGAGGTCCGCGACAGCGGGATCGGCATCGCGACAGAGGACTTTGACAAGCTCTTCCAGCCCTTCTCCCAGGTGGAAGCGGCGGCAAATCGTCGTTTTGGGGGCACAGGGCTCGGCCTGGCCCTGACCAAGAATCACTGTCAAATGCTCGGTGGCGACGTGAGCGTCGAGAGCGAGCTGGGGGTCGGCTCCTCCTTCACGATCCTCTTGCCGACCTCTCCCCCAGGTGTACGTACGCTGCGAGAGCCGGTCGAAGCCCCTCGCATGGTCGGAGGACCGGGCGCCCCCGAGCCCCTCCCGAGATTGCGACCCATCGTCGTCCTCGATCTCGACAATCGAGGTGAGGACTACACCTCCGGAGGAGCGATCGTCCGCGCGCTTCGGGCGTACGGCGCCGACGTGAGCGGCGTCGACAGGCCAGAGATGGTGATGGCGCTGAGCGCTCGCAAGCCCACGTCCGTGGTCATCCTCGACGTGCTCCACCGTGACGGGAGCGGCTGGCGTGTGCTCGACGACCTGAAAGCCCGCGGGACCGACGTAGTCGTGCTCGGCGCGCTCGACTGCTCGGAGGCGGTGCTCCGTCGCGGCGGGCTCGCCTTCATCCGCAAGCCCGCGGATCTAGGGGATGTGCTGAGCGCTCTTCGGGGGCTTCTCGCCCCGTGAGCCCACCTGCGAGCTCGACACACCCCGTCCTCGCCGCTCACACCAACGCCTCCCTCCGCTCCTGGGACGCTGCCTATGCCGCGCGCGAGGCGGCCTACGCCGCGGGTCCGCACCCCAAGGAGCTCGTCGCACCGCTAGTCCTCTTCACGATCCCGAGGGGGGGCGGCTCGCTGAGCCCGGTCGCGCTCCAGCTCTTCCCCGACGGTCACGGGGGCGCGCGATACCCAGTGTTCGCGCCCCGCGACGGCACCCGCTGGCTCGCGGCCAAGCTCGCCGTAGGGGCCGCCGACGGCAACGTCCACGAGGCCATCGCCCACCTCGGGACTACCCACCTCGTGCAGGAGGCTTTCATGCTCGCCATGCACAACTGCCTGGCGCCGCGGCACCCGCTCAACCGCCTCCTGGCGCCGCACTTCGAGGGCACGGTCAACATCAACGCTGCGGCCGACGCCGCGCTCGTGTCGCCGAACGGTTCCGTCGATCATTTGCTGATGCCGACCATCGGGTCGATGGGCTATGTACATCACTACTACGCGGAAGACGGTGACGTCGTCGCCGACGCAGAGCTGCAGGCCTTCGTCGCTCAGGTCGGCGCCTACCAGGTCGAGGACGCCCGCGGACGTCAGGTGGGAGGCGGGATCGCGGGGGTTGGCGAGGGGGATCGCGGTGCCGTCTCGACCCGGGCCGACCTCGTCCAAATGATCACCCAGATCATCTGGAACGGCGGCGCCCAGCATGCCGCCGTCAACTTCCCTCAGGCCCACGAGATGGCGTACGCGCCGATGTGCTCCCTCGCGCTCATGGGTCCAACGCCGACGGGCGCGGGCTTCGACGACGCTGCGCTCCTGCGGATGCTGACCGCTCGGGAGCTCGCCGGCGAGCAATTCGCGATCCTTGATCTGCTCGGCAGCGTCTATCACACGCAGCTAGGACACTACCCGTCGAAGCCCGGGCGCGGATGCTTCGGCCGCGGACCCGTGCACGAGCTCGAGCTCGCCCTCCGGGTCCGGCTCGCGAATGTCGAGCGGACCATCGACGCCCGCAACCTCGAACGACCGAGCTACCGCTACCTCAGGCCCTCGGAGATTCCGCAGTCGATCAACATCTGATCGGTCGAAGGCCTCCACACCAGACCTCGACCCGCGCTCGCGACCAGTCTCGCCTCCCGCCCTGGGAGAGACGAACTCGACGAGCCGAGTCACCAGCGCTCCCCAGCGCGCCGAAGAGGCCGTGGGCAGTGCGCGACGGTCGGCCACCGGCAAGATCGGAGACGACGAGCGTCGCGCTTTGCTCCGGCAGCGCGCGATCGATCGTTCGAGGGGTTCGTGTCGAACACTCGCCAGCATCGGCACGCGAAGAACAGGCACAGCGCTCTGCGAAAGTGAGCACTCCACGTCCGCCTCCCCGACGACACGCAGGGAGACCAGACATCGCGGGCGAGCAGGCCAACAGACGCGACGTCGCGGTACTCCCCAACGACAGGGTTCTCGTTGAGCACATGCGCGTCATTCCCGCTTCAGCCTCCATCGGCTCCGGAATACAAAGCGCTCCCTCCAATTCTCCGATTGAACGCCTCAACCAAAGCTCACGACCACACATTGACCGCCCCTCAGGTCATAAGAAACCACGAGCGCAATCGCCGACACGGATGTACGTCTGTCCATTTCCCTGGACAGTGAACAACAGGACAACACTGACCAGCATGTCCGTGATGCTCGGATTGCACCGTTGACCGAGGATCTCCGGGCTGAGAGCCTCGCCGCGAATGGCAGTGCTCACACGAGCTTCGACGCGGGTCCAGGTGCCACCTCAACGAGACCGGGCACCGGTCGCTATGGCGATCTACCGGTGCTCCTATTGGCGACATTCGAGGTCGACTCCGCGGTCGCCGAGTTCGTCACGCCCCAGCCCGCCGTCGACTCCTGGAGTCACCGTAGACCCGAACGCGGTCGCCCTCCGTTGCCGCCTACCCAGGAGGCGCCGCCCCTACAGCCCCTGCGACATGCCCAGCGTATTCGGCATCTTCGCGCCAGTCGCGGGCGAACCCCGTCCTTGCCTCTAATGCACCTGCCGCAGCCTCCCGGAGCTCCGGGAAGCTCCGTGCCGCCAGAGCGTCGTCGACGTCCAGCCTCACGACACCGTGTCGCAGAAGCTCGAAGTTGAGGTTCACCTTCTCGCCAGGGATGACGACCATTGTTCTGACTCGACCGTCTCCACCACGTAGGTCGACCTTCGCCATCTCTGCGCCCGCCACCCCCTTTAGGTAGCGGATTAGCTGATCTCGCTCCTCTTCAGCCCTTGGCCTTGTGATGCCTGCAAGCGCAACCTCGACCTGCTCCCCGTCTGCGGTGTCGAGAACAAGCGCCCCCTCGGAGCTTAGAACATCGTCCGAGAGCCGAAGCCCCGCGAGGTAGTCGACCGCCCCGAGTCCCGGTGAGAGCGCTTGAGCTTCTGGACGCTCGGAGTCCCCCTCCAGCCCGTTGAGAAGCTGCTCAGCCCCTGACGCCAGCTGCTTGCTAAGCTCCTTCTTCACGGCCTTCTCGACCTTGGCGACGATCTCCTGGGGAAGGCTGACCTGAGCCGATAGTTGACCGCTCAACTGACTCACGATCGGCCCAAGGAGCATCCCCGACGCCATGATCAAGAGTTGGCTCCCGCCGGAGTCGACCCGAATATTGCGCTTCATCTCCGACAGCGACATATCCGAGATCAGGTTGAAGTGCGCGCCGAAGAGAGACTCAGCGTCGCGAATGTGCTGTTCAACCACCTGCGAGGGGCGATCCAGCCCCATCGTTGGGCGCCCTGCGACGACCGGAGAGCTCTTGTCGAAGTAGAGAAGCGTGATGTCATGCTCTTGGAAGCTCTTGCTCTCCACGACCGACGTGTCCACCGCCTCGTGCCCCCTAGACCTCACGCGAAACCGATGCACCTCACAGTCGGGGGCGTTGGGCTTCACGCACGCCGCTCGGCTCTCGTAGACGTCAAGATATTGCGCTCCAATTTCGGCGCTGCCAAAGCCATCGGCGATCAGTCGGGGATCTGGGTAGCGAATATCGGCGTAGAACCGCTGCGTAAAGGCGACGATACGGCCACGCTCCTCGCCGAGCAGGACCATGGCGCCCCTTCGGTAGAGCCAGTCATCCGAAAAGAAGTCCTCCTCGACAGCAGCGAGGCGGGTCTCGATAAACGAGGCCGATGCCGTCCCGACCGAAGCCCCGACCGGCACGAGCCTCTTTGCCATCGATGAGTAGCGCTCAGGCGAGAAGCGGCGGCTCTCCTGGAAGTCGCGAGGTGGCTCCGCGGGCTCCTCAGGAGCGCTCTCTTCAACCCCTGGCGCGACTTCGCCGGAGCCAACGGGTGCCGGCTTCTCTCCGGCAGAGCCCTCGACCTGCGAGGAGCTCCCGCACGCCGCCGTAGCAACAAAGAAGAAAGAGCTTATCAAGGACGGACCGAGAGCGCGCATTACTCCCACTCAATACCGCAAGGCCATCCTCTTTGTCCACTCACTTCTCTACTCAATCTGTGCACCTCCATCACCTGCCAGTCTCGGCGAACTCAGCTCTCCAGACGCCAGAGTTGTTATCCTCCAAACACTGGACGCCCTCCCCCTCACCCATGCTCGCCTTGTCCAACTGGACGTACTACTCTCGCGTTGGCTCCGAGCGCATGCCGGCGTCCGCGTCACACCTCCGCGGGGTATCCACGCAGCGTGTTCGGCCAGCGCCCCTCCTGAGGGAACCACGTTCTCCCTCCCGGAGGGTGCATGGAAAGAGCTCTGGCAGGTCCCCCAAGCAGTGTTCTCGAAGCTTGTTGCGGGCCAGCTCAAACGCGCGATGAGGCTCGCAGTCTACAAGGTTGCGGTAGAAGGCGCATGCAAAGTCGACAGCGGCATCATCCCCGACAGTGTCATTCATGCCAACCGCCAGAGAAATACTGGGAGGCAACTCTCTCGCGATCATCTTCGAGTAACAGGCGTTGAGCACGACCAGCTCAAGCTGGCCCGCAAGTTCGCTCAGTAGCCTCGTAAACTGACATAGAGGGATACGCTCTGGGTTGTTCTGAGAATCTGCAAGGGTGAGAGTTCCGGCAGCATCAGCATGACAGCTCACGTGGAGAATGTGGGGTCGAAAAGCTCGAAGGGCCCCCTCTAGTCGATCGTAGCTGACGGCCATTTCGAACTCATGCTCGAACCTCCGGGCGAACTCCGGTTGTCGGAGAACTTCGCTCAAACGGCTGTACTCATGGTCAACACCTAGACGCTGAGGTCCCCGCGGCGATGCAGATACCAGGAGAATACGCCGTCTTTCCCTTTCAGTGAGGGGTTCACGGCGCGCGCCATCTGCGCCTAGACTGAGCCCGTAGCGAAAGCCCCCCTCGATCGAGTCGTACACTCGCAGCGTAGGATCGGCCTTCGGCAAGAGACGGCGGCCCACTTCGATCGACACCGAAAGCGGGCTCGCGGGGAGGAGGTGGACAATGACGCCAGGCCCATGTCGGCTGCGAATGCGCCCGAGGAGCCTACGCCACTCCGAGACAAACGCGCCTAGATCCGCCCGCGAACGGATGACTCCTGGCGTCGGCTCATGAACAGCGAGGGAGTAGACCGGAAACGAACCTATTGACCTCGGGATTTCCTCTGGGCGAACCTCGCCGCTGATGCTCAGGAGTACGACGACACCAGGAACAGAGGCGGGAGCGTTCGGACAATTGATCTTCCACTCCAGCTCCGGGGCGTCCTCTGACTCCCAGACCCAAGAGTCGCTCCGCCGATGCCGGTCATAGACAGCGCAGGGTGCCTTGTCGCCGACTAGGCGCCCAAGCGCCGCAAGAAGGGGGATCGGCGCGAACCCAAAGAGCGCCGTGGGCTGGCCGCGAAGCCTGCCCACACCCTCCTCGAGCTGCGCGATCGCTGCCAGCCAAGCCGCATCGGCAGACTCTCCGGAAACGGAACACAGCTCCACTCGGGAGATTCCCCCCTGGACATCGTCTACACAGAGCGCAGAGGCGACTTCACGGTCCTCCACGACCGGATGGAGATCTCCGATCGGCGCCGTAACGACGAGCGCAAACGTATCGTTATCCTCAGTCTTCACGCATCTCCACAGGCAGAGCCACCAAATTCAGGTGTGGGCTCGACCACCTCGATCGCGGCGAGGAGGTCCTCTACAGTGACCGCCCTCTCCTCGCGGAACGCTGCGAGAAGCGCCCTGCGCCCGACACGGTGGATCAAGTCTGAGGGCGTGTACGGCGGATCCGTTGGCAGCCTCTTAAGAAACTCACGCAACTCCCGTGGCTTCAGCAGGATGCCCTCGAAGAGCCCCTGGACGATCGATTCGAGGGCCTCTCCTCGCGGTCGACCGAAGCGCAGGGAGAGCGCGGCCCGCCGCACGATCGCCGGGTCCAGGGCGTCCGGTCGATTCGTGCACAGGATCACCGCGAGACGAACACCGGGCCCCAAGCCATCGATTGCCTTGATCAACGCGTTGACCCCCGCGCGATCCTCGTGATGCGCCTGAAGCTGCTCACGACTGGTCGCCAGATCATCGCCCTCGTCGAGCAGCAGTAGCCCATACCCACCTCGTGGGACCTTGGCCACGGCGCCTCGGAATAGCTCGCCGATATTGCTCGACATCTCGCCGACGAGGCCCGTGCCGCGGATCGCAGGGGGCGGCTCGATGAGTCGCACGCGTTTGTCGAGCCGGGTGGCGAGCGGGTGACCGACCCCCGTCGCCAAGGCAGTCTTACCGCAACCGACATCGCCGCCGAGAACTACCAGTGGGCTCGCTCGATCGAGCACTTCGGCGAGACGGAGGCCCGAGGGATGAAACGATCTCTTCCAGGCCAAGAGCCGGTCCGGCGCCATCAGGAGTTCGAGCGTGTCGACGAGCGCGAGCTTGTGCTCGTCTAGGCCGCGAAGTCCCTCCCAGGCCATCTGAGCCGCCTTCTTGGGGAAGTCTGTTGTATGAAGAGTCATTGTCTACCTCAACTCCACTCGATGACGGACGACGCCATAGCCGTCCTTCGAGTAGCTTCGCTCTTCCTTGAGCGCACCGCTCAGAGCCTTCACCGACACAGTCCAGCCGCGACGATCGATTTCCTCCGTCACCGCGGCGGACAGCCCTTGACGACGCGTGATAACGATATGAACCTTTTCCGCTGAGGAGCGCAGTTCATGAAAGTCGGTCCCACCGCCACGCTCGCTGAGCGTGATGCTGCCGTCATCGGCGATGACGTATCGCCACGCCGCGACGACCTTCTCACCTCTGCACGCCCTAAGCTCAAAGTGTTCGAGGGCGTTCTTTCTCAGCATATAGGTCAAGTCATCGTACCATTCATTGATACTCTCGTGCTCGGCGAGCCCCGCGGTGCATGCGGCGAGGAGGTCGGTCCTCACCTGCCGCATGACCGCGCGCACACGCGTCTCGGTCGCCGTAACCGTCGATGTCCGGGTTGTCGTTGAGCTATGTTGCATGACTCTCTCGCTCAATCCCACTCAGGAGTTATGAAGCACATGGTTGCCAAAGACCGGCACCAACGCGTCGATAGCCCCTCGCTCGTCATCGTCGTAGTCCGCCGAGATCGCCTGGAGGACATCATCCCTGGCGCTCTCGATCCATCCGCCAAGGACCTCGATCTCGATGTCACTCAGGCGCTCCGCGACGTTGTTGTCGGCGGTGACCGGATCGATCACGGCCCACGTCTCGCCTTGCGGCGGCCCCCCCCAGGTAACGAAGTCATCAAAGTGGATAGGCTTTCGACATGCGACCTCGTGAGCGAGGAAGCTAAACCACCGGGCCAGCGTCTCAGGATAGGTCTCGAATACGCCCACCTCACGGAAGGCGTGGGCAGCGAGCTGATCGAGCAGGATGCTCGGGTAGCTCGAGATATCGCCCGCACACTGGACCTCTCGCCACCACTTGAGCAGGCGGACCATCTCGTTGAAACACACCCGCCCCTTCGTCGACCTGCTCTCGCGGCTGCGCGCCTTGATGAAGTCGATGTGCATTTGCACCGAAGTCTCCCGCCGCTCCCCGCTCGATCGGATCAAGACCTGCCGTCGAGGATCCTCGGTGGCCAACATCGGGACGATGTCGAAAGAGAGCTTCGACTTGACGAAGTCCAGGCGGACCGAACTCTTGGTAATGCTCCTCGCAGTCTCCGGGTAGCTCCTACTGAGGTAGCCGTCGAAGCGTTGGAGGAGACAGTCCAGCGCTTCGCCACCTTCGGTCTCTGGGCTGACAACGATGGGGAGGTCTACATCCTGCCCTTCGATCGGAGTCGACCCTTGGAGGTGACGACGAATCCCTGTTCGCTTTGCGAACGAGCCGCTCCAGGGCATCGATCGAACGACAAGCTCATCGTCGGTGGCCTGCTTTTGGATCCGCCGGCGGATCTCGTCGGCCTGGTCGCGAATTTTCTGCTCCTTTGTCTTGTCGGTGCGCACCCAGTCGACGAACGTGCAGAGTCGGAGGTGAAGCGAGCTTCGGTTCGAAAGCATGATGGTCCTCGGTTCAGCGGCGTCTTCGTTTTCATTGGCATCAATCGGCGGAGGGATCGCCCGCACGACTTGCTCTCTGCTTCGTTCCCGACCGCGGACGATCGGATCCATGCGCGTGCATGTTCTCTGGAAAAAAGTTGGAGGAGGGCTCCCGCAGCTGGAGGCCCCGACCAACGTCAGATCGAGGCCAAGTGCGGAGCCGAGGACAAATTTGGGGAGAGCAGATGACAAGATCCTCAGCACCGAATGGCACTTTCGGCTGGGCCTGTTGCCGAGTATCGTCAGCCTGATGGTGTCCGACCCTGAACTACACGCCCGCTACGTGGACGGAGACAGGCACGCCGGCGGAGAGCTGTGCAAGCGCCACTTTGACACGATCTGCGCCTACTTTGCCCGCCGCCTGCCAGAGCAGGCGGAGGACCTCGCCCAGGAGGTCTTCGTCATCTACTCCCGCGACCCGTCGCGGATGACGGGCAAGAGCGTTCGTGCCTACTTCTTCGGCATCGCCCGCAACGTTCTCCTCCACGCCTTGCGCAAGAAGAAGCGGCATCCCGAGGAGGAACTTCCCGAAGTCAGCATCGCCGACATCGCCACCGGGATGTCGACCATCGTGGCCGAGCACGAGGTGACCCGACTCCTTCTCGAAGCGCTGCAGTCATTGTCGATGATCCATCAGGATCTCGTCGAGTTCCTCTTCTTCGAGGGGATGAGCGTCGCAGAGGCGGCCGGAGCCCTCGGAATTCCAGAGAACACCTGCCGCTCACGGCGAGGACGAGCGATCGCGGAGCTGCGAAAGAAGGTAGAGGAGCTCGAGCTCGACCCTCGCCGGATCGCAACCGCGCTCGCGAAGTTGGGAATCCTCCGACGCCACACGGGCGACCGCGCAGCCGGGGGGGGCCTCGGGAAGATCCGCGAGCTCTTCGACGGGATCTCCGCGATCGAGCTCCGGGGGCTACTCGAGAACCTCGACCCCAAAGGCTCCTGAAGCGCACCAAAAAGGGATCAAAACTCCGGGCCCTGGGAACTCTTCAACAGTGGACCCTGAAACTATGCCCCAGGACCGACATAGCCCGACGGAGGCGGAGTGCGGCGGGACCGCCCCCGAACGACCACTGGGCCGAGAGCTTGCGCTTGATGCGACCCTCCACGAAGCTTTCGGGATCGGCGACGAACCTCGACCGATGATCGCGCGCTACGCGATCAAGCGGCGCCTCGGCGCGGGAGGCATGAGCGAGGTCTTCTTGGCAAACGATCCGGAGCTGCGCCGTCAAGTCGCGATCAAGGTGCTCAACTTGCGCTTCGCAGCCGGCGAACAGCGACACCTGCTCCGCGAGGGGTGGACCCTCGCGAGCGTCAAACACGCCAACGTCGTCGCCGTCCATGACGTCGGCTTTGATCGTGGGCGCGCCTTTCTGGTGATGGAGTATATCGCGGGCGAAACCTTGGACGCCTGGCTCCGGTCGCGCTCCCTACCCCTCGTCGAACTCCTGCGTCTTCTCGTCCCGCTCTGCGAAGGCCTCGCGACGATCCACGACCTCCGTGTCGTCCACCGAGACCTCAAGCCTCAGAACATCATCGTCGGGCCAGAGGGCAACGCGAAGGTGATCGACTTCGGCCTCGTCGTCGGCGAAGGCCACGACACAACGAGCCAACCTGAGACTGGCCCGCCCGACGGATCTGTAGAAGAGACGATGAGCTGCGGGCAGACGCTCGCCGGGACGCTCGCCTACATGTCGCCCGAGCAAGCCCTCGCGAGAACCGATCTCGACGGGCGCAGCGATCAGTTCTCCCTCGCCGTCGTGATCTACGAGGCGGCCTTCGGCGCCCGGCCCTTCCCGGGCCGGGGGCTGAGCCTCCTCAGCGCGCTCACAGAGCAACCGCCACAACGACCCCGCCTTCGCGGTTGGCGCGATCGGCAGCTCTGGAAGGCCCTACGCCGCGCTCTCGCCAAGGACCCCAGCGCCCGCTTCCTCGACATGAGGGCGTTCGCTACGGCGCTGCGCCGGGTCGTCGACCGTCCCCGACGGATCGGTCGTCGCCTCGCCCTCGCCCTCAGCATCAGCGTCGCCACCCTCCTGGGCCTCACCCTCCCCCCGTCGCTGCACGTTCGCGCATGCGTAGGCGAGACCGAGGGGGCCTGGTCCGCCCTCGCCACTCTCCCCGAGGGCCCGCTCCGCGACCGGCTCCAGGACTATTCGCGCGACTGGTCCCAGACCTGGACACGCGGTTGCGTGATGGCCCACCGCGAGGGCGTGCTCTCCGTCGATGTCGGCCTACCGCTGCGCAAGGCGTGCATGCGAGAGGCCGAGGCGATCGTCGAGCAAGCACTACGCGAGCTCCCTTCGATGGGTCCTGAGACCCACGACCAACTCCTCCAGGCGGACCTCCCTGTGCTGATCGATTGCGAGGCCGGCCCCTCCGCCCGTGGTCGGCGACCTCCCGCTCTGGACGACGTCACCACGATCACCGCCATCGATGCGCAGATTCAGGACTCCGAGGCCCTCTACCTGCTCGGGGCGACCGGCGACGCTGAAAGCCGCGCGCGCAAAGCCGTCGAGCTCGCCACGACCATCGACCACCGAGCGACCCGCGCGAGGGCCCGCTTCACCCTCGGCCGTATCCTCCGCAGCTCCGAAGCTCCGGGTGAGGAGGTGACAACCCACCTCGTACAGGCGGCCAACGACGCGATCGCCGACCACGACCGGCTCCTCGGGCTCTCGGCCCTCCACGAAGCTGCTCGCAGCTCGGTTCTCCTTCATAATGACCCGACCGCCGCGCAGGGGCACTTGGATCGCGCAGAGGCTGTACTCAGCGCCCTCGACGATCTTCCTTCGGCGAGCTCAACTCGGCTCAGGGCCAGCCAGCACGATATCCGTGGGCTCATCCACTACAGCGACGGTGCGTTCGACGAGGCGGAGGCGGCCCACAGGCGCGCGATCGACACGCTTGTTGGCAGTCCCCGTGACGATGAGAGCACGAAGCTCCTCGCATCTGCCTACCTCAACCTCAGCCGAACCCTGGATGGCGAAGGTCCCCGCCGCGATGCCCTTGACCGGGCATACAAGCTCGATACCGAGCTCTACGGCTCAACACACGAGAGGATCGCGGCGATTCGGCACTCCCAGGCGCTCGCAGCTGACGAGGCCGGGCACCGCCTCTATGCCCGCACCCTCGCGGAGGAAGCGCTCCTCCTCCTCGAGCGCGCAGACCATACCGGCGCGAAGGTCCAATGGGCGAGGACGGCACTTCTCCTCAGCCAAATCCTCCTCCGAAGTGGCCACTCCTCGGAAGCACACCGACTCGCCGAAGAAGCCGAGGCGATCTACGACAAGCGCGATGACGGGCGCGGAGCTCAGCTCTTTCGAGCCAGACGTATGGCAATACAGAGCCTCCGCTCGCTCGGGCACCACGATGAAGCAACCCTCGTCGAAGAGCGGCTCGCCAGCCAGCTCAAGCGCGATGCCACCCTCCCCCCGGAGGAGCTCGTCCAATTTCTCTTCGACAAGGCCAAAGGAAAGCTCGACAGCGACGATCCAAATGAGGCCCTCGAACTGCTCGACATCCTGGAGGAGAAGCTCGACGAGGCCAGTCCCTATGCCGCATCACTAGACATGGTGCGAGGCTGGGCACTAGCCGCGACGGACCAAACCGACAAGGCGATCTTTTCGCTCAAGAAAGGGATCGCCGCGGCAAGCGCCGGGAACTTAGACTCTGAACGGGTACAAAGCCAATGGGTGCTCGCCGAGGTCCTGATCTCGATCGATGGCGACCTGCGCCAGATATGTGAACTGCTGGCAGCGTGTCGCGACTTCTACGGATCACAAGAAAGTGCCCCGGAAATCCTCAAAATGCTCAACGAGCTCGAGGAGAGCCAGCGCTGCGTACCCGCCACCAGACAGCCAAGAGAAGAGCTAGAGAAATGAGCGATATAACCCTCGCGATCCACTTCAACTGCACCATCGACGCAAGCGGAGCACCGGTCCTATCTCCCGTCAGCGCCCCCCGCCTCGACGTCGCCACGACGCCCTGGAAGCTTGTCCTCCACCCCTTCGATACCAGCGATGCCGACGATGAGGATGTCATCTTCTCGGTCTCGCCGCCCTCGGGCTACTCCCTCACCGTATCCTCGACGGGCACCCCCTCGGGAGCCTGGACTTATGACGGTACGAAGTGGGTGTCGGCCTCGGTCGACCTGCCGCAGGACCACGGGATCGTCGTCAACGCCGTCCCCGACTCCAACCCGCAGGCCCCCCCCGCCTCATCCACGTCCACGATCAAGGTCGAAAAGCCCGGGCGCCCGTTCAACCTCGCCGGTCTCCCGCTCGCCGAGAAGTCCGCGTGAACGAGCGCTTCGCGCTCCTGATCGGAGCCCCCTTCGACGACCTTCGGGGCGTCGAGGGGGACCTCGATCGCATGGAGGAGGTGCTCCCCGCATACGGTTTCTCCTGCGAGCGACTCCTTGGCCCGGCGGCGACGCGTGCCGGGATCATCAAAGCTCTTCGCGACCTCGAGTCGCAGACATCTCCGGGTGATGCCGTCGTCATCTACTACTCTGGTCACGGCGGCCAGATCGAGAACCCGCGGGCGATGAGCAGCTCTCGGAGGGGCATTCGCGAACCCAGCCACTATCGCTGCCTGATCGCCACTGATATCCATCAGAGCACAGCCGAGGACTTCCGCGGTGTGCTCTCGATCGAGCTCGACTTCCTTGTTTCAGCGATCGCCGATCGCAGCGCCAATGTCACGGTAATCCTCGACTGCTGCCATAGCGCTGGGATCATCCGTGATGAGCCCGGTGTCACGCTCACCCTCCATCGGCCCCTCGCTCCGGGAGCACGCGGCCACAACATGGGGCTACCCTGGCTCAAGCCCGTGGAGGTTCTTCTTGAGTCCCTTCGCCACGAAGGCATCGATCCCCATCACCTCGTGCCAGAGGCCGATCCAAGGGTCCTCCGCCTGACAGCCTGCGGCCCCCATGAACAGGCGTTCGAGACGATCGACCCTCGAGGGCACGCTGGCCTCCTGACGACGAACCTGACGGATCTGCTCCGTGCTCAAGCAGGGCGGCCGACGACCTGGCTGTCGCTCGCCACCAAGGTCCGGCAACGGGTCAGCGCTCTCCGCTCGCAACACCCCACGCTCAAGGGACCTTGCGACCGCCTCCTCTTCAGCCTCAACGAAGCGCCCTCACGCAGGACCATGTCCCTCGTCGGCGACCTCGCCCGACCGATCCTCGGCGCGGGAGCGATGGCCGGAGTCGAAGTCGGGGACCAGCTCCTGCTGATGCCAATGACCGAGGGGGAGGCGCCCGTAGGCGAAGCTCGCGTCATCCACGCGACCGCATCAAGCGCGACCTTCGCGCTCGACACCCAAGAGCGAAGGAGCGTCGAGAAGCGGGCCTCTTCCCTCTGGGTCACAGCCACCCCACGACATTTCGCTCGCCCACGCGGCGAGCTTGAGCTCAGCACAAGCCCCGAGATCGAACTCTTGATTCGGCACGCGCTGCCATCCTCTGGCATCGCCGCGGTCGCCACTGATCGAGGGAGCGGCAAGACCATCGCCTCCATCGTCGAGCACAGCGGCACACTACACATCAAGAGCGCCATCGATGGGCCGCTCCTGCGATCCCCTCTCGCCCTGCGCTCCTTCGACGACGACCACCTCTCGAGGGTCTTGCGCTATGTCAGCGAGACTGTCGAACTCCTCGCCCTCCGCCACTCCCTCACCCAACTCGCCCCGAGCCCCGCGCAGACCCTCGACGCGAGGCTCGCCGAGTGGTCCGTCGCGGCGAATCCTCACGAGAGGGCCCCCCCCCCCCTTCCTGGCGAGAATGCAGAGCCCCCTCCTCTCCGCCTCGGGGCACAGCGCCGAGTGTTCATCACCCTTCGGAATGCGCGCCGGCTCGCCAGGCCGATCTACGGGTGGATCCTCTGGTGTTGTCCGAGTGGACAAATTCAACTGCTCTCGCAGAGCGACCCATGGGGTTCGTCTGTAAGCGGCGACGCGTGCTATGTGCTCGGCGATCGACCCGGAGCGGAGGATCGAGGTCTCGATCTTCGATGGAGCTCGAGCCTACCGAAGGGAGGGCACCGATACGGTGACCTTATCCTCATCGCCGCAGATGGGTACGCCGACCTGCGACCCTGGGAACGTAGTGCCAAGCCGTTCCTCCCCGAGGATCCCCTCTCGCCGCAGGGAACCCGTACCCACGACAGAACCGACACGGACGCTCCGCTCCAAAAGCATGCTCACCGCTTTGCGGTCTGGCGTCTACCGGTCGAGCGGGGCTAGATTCGGCGATGCGAGGCACCTCCATGCCGCTCTAGCTGATAGGGACCGCTGCGTCCGCGAAGCCTCGTCCGGGACCGAGACGCAACGCCTCCATCCCGAGACGCTTGCCTCGGTCGGAGAGGCGACGTAATACTACGAGCGCCGAGGCATCTGTCGATGACGCGCTACTCCGACCTTGAAGACCTCCTCATCAGACTCTTCAGCGCTGAGGAGCTACGACGTTTGGTCCTTCGCCTCCCCGAGAGCGAGCGGATAGCGCCAAGGCTCCCGGGCGCGTTGAGTTCGCCCGCGGAGTTCACCCATCAGACGGTACAACTTCTGCGACGAGAGGGAATCCTCCACAGCGATGAACTTCGGCAAGTGTTGCTCACGACACGGCCCCATCGACAAGCTGACATTGAGAATGTCCTCACGAAGTTCACCTCCGGCTCGACCAACGCTCGTCCGAGCACACGGCTTCATGAAGTCGAGCCCGCACCTCGCAACGAACCCCCGGCACCTTGCCGTCTCCTCTTCGTCTCTGCCTCCCCGAGAGGGAGCACGCGTCTGGCCATCGATCGCGAGGCCCGGCACCTCCTCGAGACTCTCAAACAGCCCGGTCGTGTCGAGCTTGTCTGCCGCCCAGCCGCCGACTACGACACCCTCGAAGCCGCACTAGTCGAACATCGGCCACAGATCCTCCACCTCAGCTGCCACGGCGACCCGGCCGGCAATCTGTACCTCGCCGACGCCCTCGGCGACCGCGAGAGAATCCGGCCAGCGATGTTCGTCGGCCTTATCAGCATCCTCCGCGGCACCCTCGACCTCGTCGTGCTCAACGCCTGTCATTCCCATATCGTCGCGAGTCAGCTACCTCCAACACTACCCGCGGCGATCGGCATGCGCAACGTTCTTGATGACCACGCCGCCATCGACTTTGCCCGCACGCTATACCGCAATCTAGCCGCTGACCTGGCGATAGCGGAGGCCTTCGCCCTCGCTAGCAACAAGCTCCACAAGTACGGAGCTGAGGAATTACCGCAACTCTTTCAGAGGTGAGCGTTTGCTACCTCCCCCCCACAGTCGAGGACGCACACGCCACGGACAGACTCTTCATGAAGAGTCTGCCTCTCAAGATGAACCAAGTATGACAGCGGGAAAGTCCAGTGCACACCGGAAGCCCGAGTCCTGTCTAGGCTCCAGCTTCCCCCCCGTTTCACACCACCTGTCGAGCGCGAGATCCCCGGTCAAGTAGGATCTCCAACCCGCTCCACACAGCGAATAGTCTTCACCGTCTCGAACAAACTCCCGGACGTTCCCGTGGACATCGCTGGCACCCATGGGAGATGGACAAACCTCCCCGTAACTACCGACGGGAGCAGTCTTCGGGTAGCGGTCAGTGTGATGAAACCAGTCTTCACCCGGCTCATAGCCCCCCGACTCCCAGCAGCTCCTGTCGCAGACGTTCATGCACCTCCCCCAGGTCTTCTCCTCCCTGCCTTCGAGGTCCATGGCGGCCGCTGCGCTCCACTCTTGTAGGCGAGGAAGCCTCCGTCCTCGGCCCGTACAATAGGCCTCCGCCTCCCGACCATCGATCCATGTGACCGGGTGTCTCGCCCACTCCGCCGAAGCACCATCAAGCTCACATCGATCTGCCATCTTTTCATAGAGAACGCCGCTCAGACCCTCCGGCGCGGGCTCCATCGGGCAGCTCAGTCCGAGGTCGCCCCTCGTGACCTCGAAGATGTCCAGACAGAACGCTGCGACGGATCTCTCGCCTCCTGGAAAGACCGCGACCATCCCCTCAGGACAAGGTCTGACCATCATCGCCAGCAGCTCCGCGACGCTCGTCACAACCTCACCGGCCCCCACGACCCCCTCGCGAAGGGCCGACGCGAAGTACGGCCCCCCCGCCCCACCGCCGTCGCTCACAGTCGGCGGGATCCGCTCGACAAGGAGCGATGTCCCCCCAAGGAGCGCCGCCCCTCCAAGAACCGTAGTGAGGGCGACGCGACCCGAGATCCAGCGTCGGCGCTCCACAGAACGTTCAGGACAAAGCGCTTGGATCACGTCGCTCCTTCGACCAGGCCTTGCTGCCACAAGGGCGTCTTGGAGCTCTTCGTCGATCTGACCCCGCTTATGAAGCGCCTGAGCAGCATGATCGGCGAGCGCTGCGAGCGAGAGACCTCGCCCCATCTCATTATAGACACTATCATATCGCAACATCAGGAACCGGGAGAGTTCGTCATGTGTGAAGAGCGAAGCGAGGAGTTCACCCAGAGGCCCTGTCGAACTCGATCTCATGGCCTGGTCCTCTTCCGCAATGGTGCCGAAGCGCAGCGAAAACCGATCGTATCCCCCCTGGTGTCCCGGTCTGCTCGCTCCCGCTCCTTGGCGACCCGAAAGCTCTCCTCGTCTTTGTCGCGGAAGTTGCCACCGCTGGAGGAGCAGTCGCGATCGAGATCACCACACGCGTTCCACTCGGAGACATTACCCCCAAGATCGCGGACTCCAAAGAGGGACGCAGGAAAGCCCCCCACTGAAACCGGTCGCAAGTCAGGCTCTGTGGATGACAGCGCCATACGAACCCTCTCAGGTGAGGGTTTAGCCCTTCCCCACGGATACTGCCAAGCTCTTTCACCTCCACGCGCGGCCCACCTCCACTCGCGACGGCTCGGCAAGCGCTTGCCGTAGAAACGACAGTAGGCTTCGGCCTCAACCACCGAAATGCAGTTTATGGGACTGAGCGGGGACCCCTTGTGATGCCAGGTGCAGGCACCCGACTGCATGGTCGCCTCCGCCGAGGCGGTCGCCAGAGAGGCCTTCAACCTACGGATCTTTGTCTTCGTCATCCTGGGTTCCTCGGCGCTCCGAAGCATCCGGAAGTAGTCGTCGAACTTCGCCACCGTCACCTCATCGGTGTCGAGGCAAAATCCATTGAGGATGACCCCGCCAAACGTCCCCTCAGGAATATAGACCATCCCCTCTGGGCAGCCTGGTCGCGCAAGTACGGTCTTCGTACTCACAGAGCTAGACTCCTCTCGACTGCGCCGGTCTGCCAGTTTTTTCGGCAAGAGGTTGCCGTCGAGGTCCCTGAGGTCGAGAGGCTCCTCCTCTGGAAGCGAAACACAAAACCATGCGCTGACGAGCACCCCGACTACGAGCCTGATCATCACTCACTCCTCTGAAGATTCAGGGCACTCCCCCTGACATGGAGGCCGGCGCCCGTACCAAGCAGTGTACGCAGCGCCCTCCAGAGTTCCATGTGCATTCTCACACCTGCTCATTGCGA
>Ga0316189_10000368_pt1 | contig 44604 bp, 32 predicted proteins | sample LowCovwburrow_MG_FD_204930 | JGI IMG/M metagenome (GOLD analysis project Ga0316189, IMG submission 204930) | Coastal sediment microbial communities from Maine, United States - Lowes Cove worm burrow | ecosystem: Environmental > Aquatic > Marine > Coastal > Sediment | place: USA: Maine... | reverse complement strand
TAGTGGCACCACCCAATCCGGTCTTTCGGTTGGCAGTCATACGGTGGAGTTCGAGCCGATAACCGGTTGGGACGAGCCAGGCAATGCGACCGTAAACATAATCGCTGGGCAGACGACAACCATCAGCGGCACCTACTCGCCGGACAAAACGCTGCCAACAATAACAATTGAAGCGGAAGACATGCAGATTAAGGAGACCACCTGCGGTCCGATCTCAGGTGGCTGGAACATCTGTGATAACGGGTATATCGCTGATAATATAGACTTTGCCGCCGGAGGGACCGTCAGCTTCGAGGTGATGGCCAAGGGAAGTTATGCCGGGGGAGCCTGGCCGATAATGGAAGTTCGGATAGACCAGACCCCAGTGGGAACGGTTACGGTGGACTCCTCGAGTTGGACGGCATACATGATCCAAGCAAGCATTTCACGGGGGCCGCATGAAGTGGCCATCGCTTTTATAAACGACTATTGGAAAAACTCTGATGACAGAAATCTTTATGTGGACAAGGTAACCATAACGACGGAAAACTCACCGCCGACGGCCGATGCCGGTGATGATCAAACAGTTGAGGAAGGGGATGTTGTCGTACTAGACGGTTTCAATTCAAGCGACCCCGATGACAATATCACTGGTTATTACTGGGAGCAGACAGATGATGGAGTTAAGGTAGATCTCACCAATCCTGGCGAAGCCGAAGCTACCTTTATTGCACCTGTTGTGGGGACTGAACCGGAAATGCTCAACTTCAAACTAATTGTAATTGATGCAGAAGGTCTGGAGAGTACTGATACCTGTTCGGTTCAGGTTACGAAAGCCGTTTCAGAAGACAGGGACGGTGACGGTTATCCGGATGACGAGGATGCTTTTCCAGATGATAAGAATGAGCATCTTGACACGGATAGAGACGGCATTGGGAACAACAAAGATGAGGATGACGATGGAGACTTCATGCCCGATACCTGGGAGTTGAAGTACGGGCTGGATCCGCTCAAATGGGATGCCGACGATGATCCCGACGGAGATGGGGTCAGCAACTACGACGAGTATTATTATTTTGGAACCAATCCGAACAATAACGAAGACAATTTTGAACCGTACCCACCGGCACTTATAGCTCCGGAGGATCACGAGGTCAGTTTAACACCGTTGCTGGAAACCGAGGAATTTGATGATCCGGACATAAATGATGTTCATAGCCGGACCCAATGGGAGATCGTAAGGGCCGAAGATGAATTCATTGTGTTTGATGTCACCACAGAGTCGTCGTTGACTTCCCTGACGGTGCCGAAAATGATCTTGGACTACGATACCAGTTATATCTGGCGGGTCAAATTTATCGACAACTATGGTGGCGATTCGGATTGGTCGCAAGCCGGCTATTTTACGACCGAATTTTCCGAGGAGGATTCGGACGGCAATGGTATCCCGGATCATCAGGAAGTGGACGACTCTCTGGACCTGGATCAAGATGGTGTCTCAGACTGGGAGCAGTCCGATATCAAGTGTATTGCCGCTAATTCAGGAAACGCTCAGATCGGGGTCAGTATTCGAGATGCTGAGAATGTGGATTCAATTCTGTCCCTGGAGATTGAAGAAACTGAGAATGCTAATTTAGTTTCCAATTCAAAAGGCAAGCCCAGATTTATTGATTTTGGATTGCTCCATTTTAAACTGCTTCTGAATGCCCCGGGAGAGGAGACGGTGGTGACCATCCACCTATCCGAAGCCCCTTTCGGCAAGGGCAAAAAAAATAAAAGAGAAAGGGTCAAAATGTATAAATTTGATCCCGTAAACTCCGAATGGCTGGATTACTCCGAATACGCCGAGTTCAGCAGTGATCGCAAAAAGGTCTATTTGACCCTTAAGGATGGTGGGTTCGGTGACGCGGATGGTATCGAAAACGGAATCATCGTCGATCCTCTTGCTTTTGGGTCGGACTCCGATTCGAATTCCAGTTCCGGTTCCGGTTCCGATTCGGATGACTCCCTTATGCCGGATAATATGAGCTGTTTTATCGCCGCTGCCTCATCCGATGCTGGAAATATGCAGCCATTGTGTAACTGGCATGAAATCGGAACGCGTGAATTGTTGATTGTTTTTATCCTGATGGTGCTTGGTTGTGTCGGGACAGAGATCTTTTCGAGGTTCAGGCAGAAGCGAGGGGATGAGGCCAAGCACATAGGGCGGATAGCCATGTGAGGAAAGGACGAAACATAGATCGAATTATGAAGTCGGACCCGCTGTCGTGTGATAGGGAAGGACGATGGCGCGGCGGGGATGGGGAAGTCGGAAATGTACTGATAGCGGTGGCGAACAGAACCCAACAGCCATGCAACCGAACAATCCTGACCACACCCTAAAATGGAAATCCGAAGGACGGCAAAGCGTCCTTCGGATTTTCTGTTTGGATGCTGTATTTCAAAGGTTCGGGCACTGGGTTCAAAGATTCAAGGATTCTGGATTCATAGGTTTTGAAGCATGGTGAGTCTATGTATAGCGCTTTGGGTCGGCGTCTCAAACTCGAAACTGCGAACACTTGCCAGGCTATCTATTTTTTCGCCAGCGGGAATGGGTAATTCCGAGTTTCTTGATGCGATAATTTAAAGCCCGCGGGGTGATACCCAGCCTGCGGGCAGCATCTTTCTGGATCCACAGGTTTTCTTCCAGCGCGTTGGAAATAAGGTCTTTTTCCTGATCTTCAGTCAGCCTGAGGCCAACCGCCTGGAGGCTTGGAGATAACTTATCGCCAAAGTCCGGTAAGGAAATGCTTTGCGGCCGGATGACCCTGTCATCTTCCAATAAAATGGCTCTTTCGATGGTGTTGGAAAGTTGACGTATATTACCGGGCCAGGTGTATTGCCGAAATATTTCAATCACATCCGGGGTGAAAGAATCAATTTTCTTTTTGACGGAGCGACTCAATTTTTCCAGAAGATACTGAGCCAGGGGCTCTATACATTCCATACGCTCACGCAACGGGGGCATATGGATTCTAAGTACATTAATTCGGTAGTACAGATCTTCGCGGAATTTGCCCGTTCGCACGAGTGCTTCGATGTCTCGATTGGTGGCGGCAATGATGCGCGTGTCAGCCTGGATCGTTTTGTTGCTGCCCAGCCGTTCGAATGATTTTTGTTCGATGGCCCGTAATATTTTGGCCTGCAGACCAAGACTCAATTCGCAGAATTCATCCAAAAAGAGAGTACCGCCGCCGGCCTGCTCAAATCGTCCGGTTCGTGTTTTGTCTGCTCCTGTAAATGCGCCTTTGGCATGACCGAAGAGCTCGCTTTCCAACAGCGTTTCTGGAATATTAGCGCAGTTTACACCGACAAAGGGTTTGTTTCGTCTGGGGCTGTTGAAATGTATGTTACCGGATAAAAAACTTTTGCCGGTTCCGGTCTCGCCCGTGACCAGGATGGTGGAATTGGTTTGAGAAAGCCGCTTAATAGCCTTTATAACGTTTTGCATGGACGGGCTGACTGCAATAATGCGGTTGCAATCATAAACAACGTCCTGCTCCCGGCGTAGATAATCGATTTCGTTTTTCAGGCTCCGGTTTTCGAGGGCCTGGTGAACCGACAATTTTATTTTTTCCGGTGGATATGGCCTGGTTACAAAATCAAAGGCACCGGCTTTAATGGCATTCACGACTAACCGGGTATCGTGGGGATTTCCGATGACAATGATAGGGGTGTCCGACGAAAGCTTGCTCAGGGTTTGAAGGATGTCGACCATATCCGATCCGTTTTCAGCCAGGTCAAGGATTATGGCGCTAAACGTTTCTTTTGTCAGGCGTTTGGCGGCATCTAGGACGTTGGGTGCTGCGCTGATTTGATAATCAGCAGCCAGCGCATCGGCAAGGTTTCTGATTTCATCTTCCTTTCCTCCGATGGTTATTATCTTGTCTATTTTATCAGTTGAACCAGAAACTTTTTCTGACAACGTATCACCTCTTGAAAGTTAAATGAACCCATTGCGCTGCAGGTGCAGCATGATTTGTCCGGCGGCTTCGTCCGGGGTGATGGCGGTGGTGTCAATACGGACCTCCGGCGTGCGGGGGGTTTCATAGGGGGCATCGATCCCGGTGAAATCTTTGATGAGACCGGCTCTGGCTTTGGCATACATACCCTTGCGGTCTCGCTTTTCACAAACTTCAAGGGGTGTTGACACATGAACCTCGATAAAACCACCATAATTTTCATTAATTCGTCTGATCTCGGATCGAGTGGCGGCATAGGGCGCAATGGGTGCGCAAATTGCGATACCACGGTTCTTAGTGATCTCACCGGCGACAAAACCGATGCGCTGGACGTTTAAATCCCGGTGTTCTTTGGAGAAGCTCAGTTCACTGGACAAATTCTGTCGCACGATGTCGCCGTCCAGCAGGGTTACCGGACGGTCCCCGATCTCCAGAAAGCGGGCATAGATAATTTTTGCGATGGTGGATTTGCCGGAACCGGAAAGACCGGTTAGAAATACCGTAAACCCCTGACGTCGGGGAGGAGGGTAAGCTTTTTGCAGTTCCTCAACGACTTCAGGAAAAGTCGCCCATTCCGGTATTCGACGACCTGTGCGAATTCGTTTGCGGATATCGGACCCGGAAAGCGATATTATTTGGGTGCCTTCAGGCACCTGATCGGCGCTGCGAAATTCATCTTCAAACGGCAGGTAGACCATTTCAGTGAAAGGAACGACAGTCAGACCGATTTCCTGGCTATGAGTTTCGGTTAATTTGCTGGCTTCGTTACTTTCATAATAGGGTTGACCGTTGTTATCCGGGCCAGGACCGGCATGATCCCGGCCAGTGATGAAATGAGTGCAGCCGTAGTTTTTTGCGATGATCGCATGCAGCAGTGCTTCCCTCGGACCGGACATGCGCATAGCCAACGGCAGCAAGCTTAAGATGTGGGAATCGGGCGGGTAGTGACGGACCACATGTCGATAGCATCGCACCCGGGTGAAATGGTCAAAATCGCCGGGCCGGGTCATACCCGCGATGGGGAGCAGGAGCAGGTTTGTTCTCGCCTGTTGCATGGCATTGATGGTCATTTCAAATTGAGGGCGATGGATCGGATTGTGAGTTAAAAAGCCCGCCATCCGCTTCCAGCTCAGTTTTTTAAACGACGCCCGAATCTCTGCGGGTGTCATGCGAAGCCGTTTAAAATCGAAATGGAGTGGCGTGCTGATGACTTCCAGGGCACCTCCGAGATAGTAATCACCCACCCCGCTGAAAAGATAATCGGTTCCAGGATGATTGCGGTCAGCTGTCCCGTAAATCTTTATGGCTTCTTTTTGTCGATCGGCTTGCCAGATATCTTCTATATGCATAATCGCCAGTAGAAATCCTTCCGGATCTCTGAGCGCAACCGACTGGCCGACCTCCAGCCCGCGTGCCTGCAGTTCGCCGACATCAAGGTAAATGGGAATCGGCCACAATTGATCGTTTTGCAGTCGCATGCGATCCAGTACGGATTCATAATCAGAGCGGGTCATGAATCCCATAAGTGGCGAAAACGCACCGGTTGACAGCAATTCCAGATCACACAATTGACGGTCATTCAAAATGATGTCCGGTAGATTAAAAACGATTTCCTTAAGCTTGGCGGCGCGTTGATCGTCTACGAGAAGATTGACCAGCGAACCACCGTGGGGCTTGCTACGGTTTTCATCATTCATTTAAAAAGGCTCCTAAATTGTAAGCATCACAGGTACGGTTTTTCCCGATAAATTCGGGATTGAGGGTAGAATGTTTGTCCTTGAATTCACTGTAAGCTACTATGCACTATATCAAATTTACGCAAATAAAAATAGCATTTAAACTGGTTTCAGGACGCGACGGATTGGAGAATACGCGCTGGTGGATAGCTTTCTGCTGAAGATGAAAATTCCCCGAAACATTATTTTGAGAGTAACTTTCGTCTCTCAAACTTTGTTTTTGCATATAGGGTCGCTATCTATTGACAATACCCGCTTATAAATGGTTGAATAACCATATCCGACTATTTGTCCACATCCAGTGAATCGGCCACCCTCGTGTTAAGGTTAATTTTTTTTATGAGAACATCAAAATTGCTACCAACAACAAATGGATCTACAACATCCATCTACATCTCCTCCTGAAATTCTCGCTCCGGCCGGAAATAAAGCTTCTTTTCTGGCAGCCATAGCTGCCGGAGCCGATGCTGTTTACTGTGGCCTAAAATTTTTTTCCGCCCGCATGGCGGCAAAAAATTTTACAATCGAGGAGTTTACCACTCTGGTCGGCCTGGCCCATAAAAAAGGTGTTAAGGTTTTTGTCGCCCTTAATTCACTGTTAAAACCCGATGATCTCATACAGGCTGGACAATTTTTGGATCTCCTTGAGCGCCAGGTTAAGCCTGATGCTATCATTATTCAGGATCTCGGCATGGTGTCTCTGATCAAACAGGCCGGCTTTTCCGGTGAAGTTCATCTTTCGACCCTCGCAAATGCAAGTTTTCCAGCGGCACTGCAGATCATCCGGCAACATCTTCAAGTGGACCGCGTGGTGCTCCCGCGGGAGCTTAACGTCGATGAACTCAGAACCCTGGCCAGGGAGTGTCCAACCGATTTAGACCTGGAAGTATTTATTCATGGAGCGCTCTGCTACGGAGTCTCCGGAAGATGTTACTGGAGCAGCTACATGGGTGGGAAAAGCGGTCTTAGAGGACGGTGCGTTCAACCCTGCCGACGACGTTACACCCAGACCGGCCAGACTGACAGATATTTTTCCTGCCAGGATTTAAGCGTCGATGTATTGGCCAAGGTGCTTTTGTCCATACCCAAAGTTCGAACCTGGAAAATAGAGGGTCGTAAAAAAGGCCCACATTATGTGTATTACACGGTTCGCGCATACCGGATGCTCAGAGATCACCATCGTAATTCAAAAATGAAAAAAGAAGCTCTGGATCTGTTGGGCCGTGCTCTGGGTCGTACGGGCACCCACTATCAATTTCTACCCCAACGGCCGCAGGATCCCGTCAATCTTCGCAGCCAGACCGGTTCCGGCCTGCTGGTGGGAAAGGTTAAGGGCGCCAGGCAAAATTCCTATTTCAATACAAGGGAAGCCTTATCCCCGGGTGATGTTTTGCGAATAGGATACGAAGACGAATCCGGACACCGTATAATACGCATCGGACGCACGATACCCAAAGGCGGTCGGATGTACATAAGCCCTTCTTTGAAAATAACGGTTGCCAGGGGCGCACCGGTGTTTCTGACGGATCGGCGGGAAAAGCATTTGGATAATATGATCTCGGAATTAGAGGCTCAGCTCGATCCGATACAAACGTCTTGCCGGCGCGGTTCCGCTTTCATTCTTTGGTTGCCGGCCGGTACTATAAAAAAATCAAGATTGGTGGAAATTCCGGTATTTCGAAGCTTGGCGGGAACAAATCCGCCGGAACGCTTCGGGCTTTGGTTGTCCAGCGAGATCATAAAAAAAATGTCCGGAAAAATTGCTTCCAGGATCAGCTGGTGGCTTAGCCCGACAATCTGGCCTGAAAATGAGAAAGAAGTCATCGAACAGGTGAAGCTCGCAATTAAAAAAGGAGGCCGGCATTTTGTGCTGAATGCACCCTGGCAGATCACATTTTTTAAAAAGCGAGAAGGGTTTAAACTTTGGGCCGGCCCATTTTGTAATCTCGCCAATCCATTGGCCGTCGAAACCGCAGGTGCCATGGGCTTTTATGGCGCAGTTGTCAGTCCGGAACTTGGCTCCGGAGATTATTTACGGCTGCCGCGGCATAGCCCGATTCCCCTGGGAATTGTTACCATGGGAAATTGGCCCCTGTGCGTGGCGAGAACGCTTGCGGAAGATGTACGACAGAATAAAGCTTTTTCAAGCCCCATGGGCGAACAGGCCTGGGCGACCCGCCATGGTTCCGATTATTGGATCTATCCAAACTGGAAACTGGATTTGCGTGTCCATAAAGACGCGTTGCGCAAAGCTGGATATGCCCTTTTTATCGATTTGATCGAATCGCTCCCAAAAGGTGTGAAGATGAAGAGGAGGAAGGGATTGTGGAATTGGGACATAAATCTTCGTTGAAGTGCCAAAGACAGAGATCAAAAGACAGAGGGCAATGATGGGACGGTGAAGAAATGATGATTCCGATTTTACAAAGTCATCCTCTTTTTTATTTTTTTTCTAATTCTTCTTTTAGTTTTTTTTCCATTTCAGTAAAGAGGTCTTTTTTCTTTTGTTTCTGTTGGGCCTGAAAAGACTCTATTTTTCGGGAGAAGGATTTCTGGGTGTCCTGAAATTTCTTAAGATCATTTTCCAATTTGTTTTCCGGCTCATGGCGGGGCAAGTTTTCCAATTTTAAATGGTTATTGATGAACAAACGGGTACCGTAGGATCCCTCCACGGCTTTAATAGCTTCAATTTCTTGGAGTTTGCGACAGATGAAGTGGCCCTGTTCTGCGGAAAAATTGATGACCCGGCATACATCATCGACAGTGGGTGGTCGGGAATTTAAGTGTTCATACACACGGATGGCCGCAACCACCAGATGGGACTGGGAATATAAGTCGGTTTTCTTGTTTTGCATGAACACCCCAACCTAAATAGATCTTAATTAGCGGTCCAAACTTGACATACAAGTAGAAGCAGATTAACATTTTTATGAAATTTGTCAATATTCACGAGGTTTTTTTTAATTTCGAGATTTCGATTTTCAACAAATAACTGTTTTACAGGGGAGGTTGACATGACTGAAATAGTTGATGTAAAAGCCAGAGAAATTATAGATTCGCGAGGAAATCCCACCGTCGAAGTCGATATCTATCTTGCATGCGGAGTTATGGGACGAGCGGCCGTACCATCCGGAGCCTCCACTGGAAAACGAGAGGCTCTTGAAATGAGAGACAAACGGTCAAAGCGTTTTGGCGGTAAAGGTGTTACCAAAGCCGTGAAAAATGTTCTCACTGTCATCGCTCCTGTAATCATGGGATTAGATGCCGCCAATCAGATTGCATTGGATCGTTGTTTGATCAATCTGGACGGTACGGCAAACAAATCAAAACTGGGTGCCAACGCCATCCTGGGTGTCTCCATGGCAGCTGCCAGAGCTGCAGCTATGGCCTATGAGATGCCGCTTTACCGGTATCTGGGAGGGATCAATGCAAGGAACCTGCCTGTTCCAATGATGAACATCATCAACGGGGGGGCCCATGCAGGCAACAATCTGGATATTCAGGAATTTATGATAATTCCCTTTGGAGCAAAAACCATCGCTCAAGCGGTTCGGATGGGTGCGGAAACGTTTCACCAGTTAAAGGCAATTCTCAAAAAGAGAAAACTATCCACAGCAGTCGGCGATGAGGGTGGATTTGCACCGGACCTTGAAGCCAATGAAACCGCCATACAGCTGATTATGACGGCCGTCGAAAATGCCGGCTACAAGCCCGGAAAAGACATAGGAATCGCTCTGGACGCAGCTGCCAGCGAATTCTATCACAACGGAAAATACGTCTTGAAATCCGAAAATAAAAAACTGACAGCCGCCAAGATGACCGACTACTATGAAGATCTCATAAACCGCTATCCGATCCTTTCTATAGAGGATGGCCTCGCAGAAGGAGATTGGGATGGTTGGAAAATCATGACAGATCGGCTGGAAGGGGCAGTTCAGCTTGTGGGCGACGATATATTCGTGACGAATCCCAAGATATTCAACAAGGGAATCGAGCAGGGCATCGCAAATTCTATTTTAATAAAGTTGAACCAGATCGGAACCGTCACCGAAACCCTTGATTGTATCGAGATGGCCAATCAAGTAGGTTACACCACGGTAATATCTCACCGCTCCGGTGAAACTGAAGACACTTTTATTGCCGATCTTGTCGTGGCAGTGAACAGCGGTCAGATAAAGACAGGTTCCTTGTCTCGTAGCGATCGGCTCGCCAAATACAACCAACTCATCCGAATCGAAGAAGAATTGGGTGAGGCGGCTTTATTTCCTCAGGAGCTATTTTAAATCTTAGTTCGTTTTCGCAATGGAAATGATTTTTTTTGGCATCTAAATATAATATTTAGCCATGCGAATCTGGCAATATAGAGCTAATAAAAACCTCACAAACCGGGTGTCTATGAATGCTGAATATAAGAAGCGCCTTGTTTTTACCTCTCTTGTTTCGATCTTGGTTATTTTTGTTGCTTCGACTCATGCCTACGTCCTTCAGGGACCGCATGCACTTGATTTGATGATCGAAAATCTTGGAAAGGCCAAAAGTCTGTTCGTTTCTCATAAGATTATATATTACCGGGCTGAGTTTGTTGATGATTTGGAGCAGCTTTCCCCGAGTAGTGAATCAGCGCATTCTTCTGATGCGGGTGATATTTCGGACAGTTGGGGCCGGCCGGAAAACAAATTTGCCGATGGCATGGCCGAAATCCAGGAAACTATGGAACTGGACGGATCTTTGAGATTTATTTTTTCCCAAGCTTATCGTTCGGATGCAAGATCCAATGATTCCGAGCGTATTTTCATTTTCTCCGACGGCAAGAGCCTGACCCTCATTGACGGAAACAGTGTGCCAGGGGCTACGAATCGTTTTGATCTCTTCAAAGATATTTTGTTTTACCATTCGCGTGAGGCACTTGTCGACAGGCTGTTGCAGCTGGGGGTAGATGTCACTATGTCGAGTCTGGGACGATTTGAGGAAAAAATTGCATTCGTTATCGGAGCGCAATATCCGGATGAGTCGGTTTCTCAGGTATGGATTGATCAGGAGACTTTCCTGCCCCTTCGCTGGATGATCCATGGGGTCGATCCGGCCGGCGAATCGGATACACTGGAGATTCGGTACCTGATCTGGTGGAAGACCGGCAAAATCCGTTACCCGTCCCGCATCGAGTTCTATCAGGACGGGAATCTGGTGCGTGTGAATCAAGCCATAAATTTGGAGGAGAATCCCACGTTTTCCAGGGAGCTTTTTGATATCGACTACCTGAAGACTGCTTTTCCCCGGGCACCGGTGCAACCGATCGTGCCTGGTGAGCCCGAAGAACCCAGTGAAGTTGAAAAAACCATCGAAGAATTCAGGCGTATTTTTGAATGACTCTAAAATCCGCGAAAATAAATCATAAGTGTAGAGATTCCGGCTTTACTTTCTTCTTCGATTATCTTATTATTGATTAATAATAAACAGCAATTTGGTAATGTGCCTGACAGCTTTTGACTCAAGACCAAAATGAATTAAGAGGGTCTCATCAAAATTCCAGTCAACCGCCGATATTTTAGTTCATTAACAATGATCTAAACCCCTTTGGGCGCGATAGCGCAAGGGGGTTTTCGCTTTTTTGCATGGGGTTGGCGTTTGGAGAATTTTAAGTGCCGTGGCCCGTGTCATGTCCGCTGGTGATTTATACTAAATATTTTGAAAGCCTAGTCCTTATGGTCAGGTATCTTTACTCCTCCATTTAATCCATAACATCAATCATTGAGGTAAACCTATGGGAGATAATACAAAATATATATTTGTAACCGGAGGTGTACTATCCTCCCTGGGTAAAGGTTTGGCTTCGGCTGCCATCGGTGCGTTGCTGGAAAGCCGAGGACTTAAGGTTACCATTCAGAAGCTGGATCCGTATATTAATGTCGATCCCGGCACAATGAATCCCTTCCAGCACGGCGAGGTATTTGTTACCGATGACGGCGCTGAAACGGATCTGGACCTCGGACACTACGAACGGTTTACCCATGCCAAATTAGGCCACGATAACAATTTCACCACCGGGAAAATTTATCATTCGGTCATCTCGAAGGAGCGACGTGGGGATTATCTCGGTGGAACGGTCCAGGTTATTCCGCACATCACCGATGAAATTAAACGAAGCATCAAGCTGGCCGCCAAGGATGTGGATATTGTGATTGTCGAGATTGGCGGTACCATCGGCGATATTGAGAGCCTGCCATTTTTGGAGGCTATTCGGCAGTTCAAAGTTGATGCCGGCAAGGACAATACTCTATACATTCATTTGACCCTCGTGCCGTATATCGGTACAGCGGGGGAGGTGAAAACGAAGCCCACCCAGCACAGCGTAAAAGAGCTGCGCAGCATCGGGATTCAACCTGATATTCTGCTGTGCCGCACCGACCAGTATCTGTCCAGAGAAATCAAAGCCAAAATTTCCCTTTTTTGCAATGTCGGTGTCGATGCGGTGGTGACTGCCAAAGATGTGGAGTGTATTTACGAAGTCCCGCTGGTATTTCATAAAGAAGGTTTGGATGGCAAAATTGTTGAATTGCTTAATATTTGGACGCGGGCACCCAGACTTGAGGCCTGGGAGGAGTTGATTCGTAAAATTCAGACCACCCGCCAAGCCGTGACGATCGCTATTGTCGGAAAATATGTCGATCTCACCGAATCCTATAAAAGTCTGAACGAAGCCCTCTACCATGGCGGCGTTGCCAACGAATGCAATGTAAATCTAATATTTGTTGACTCAGAAAAAGTAGAAGATGGAAGTTGCAGCCGGATGCTGGCTGATGCCGACGGCATACTGGTGCCCGGTGGTTTCGGAAAACGTGGCATTGAGGGCAAGATATGTTCCGCAAATCATGCTCGGGTAAATAAAATACCCTATTTTGGTATATGCCTGGGAATGCATGTCGCGGTTGTTGAGTTTGCGCGTAACGTGGCGGGTTTGAAGGACGCCAACAGTTCGGAATTTAATGAATTTGCGACGGATGCGGTGATTTATCTGATGCTGGAGTGGTTTGACGAAAGAAGCGGTAGCGTCGAGAAGCGGGATGAGTCCTCGGATAAGGGGGCCACCATGCGTCTGGGTGCTTATCCCTGTCGTTTAACCAAAGGCACCCTTGCCTACCGGGCATACGGTATAGAAGATATATCCGAGCGTCACCGCCACCGGTACGAATTCAACAATGATTACAAGGCGTTGTTGGTTGAAAAGGGGTTGGTGGTCAGCGGCAGCTCGCCCAGCGGTGATCTGGTGGAGATAATTGAAATCAAGGACCATCCCTGGTATCTTGGATGTCAGTTCCATCCGGAGTTCAAATCGCGACCGATGGATGCGCATCCGCTTTTTAGGGATTTTATCAAAGCAGCGCTGGAATATTCGAAAGGAAGGGCGGGTAATAAGACCTAAATTAAGCGATACTCATTTAAGTGGTACTGGGCATTGGGTATTCGGTATTGGTGTTTATCGGAAATCGTCGTAGATTTTATATATCTTTAGCATCGTGAAATATTAAAATCGGAAAAAAATCCTCACACCAGTACCTGATACCTAATACCAAATACCTCCTAAATTGAGTTTGGCTCAATTGAGGTGCTATTGAGCGGTTTCCTTTTGGCTTTTCTCCTGTGATTTTCGTACTTCCTTTTCGATGGTGGTTTCCATGCTCTTCATGCTGCGATCTCGCAGCTTTTTGCCGTTAATAAATATCGTCGGTGTTCCTCTCACCCCCAGCCGGATGCCTTCTTCATAATCCTGCCGGATGCGCTCTGTGACGGTTGGATTTTGCTGCTGTTTTTTAAATTCAGTTTCATCCAAGCCCAATAGACCAGCGATTTCCTGGATTTTTTGGTCGTTGAGACGGTTGTAATTTTCAAAAAGCATGTCGTGAAATTCCCAAAACTTTTCTTCGCGATCTGCTGCGAGAGCCGCCGCTGCGGCTTTAACCGCGTACTTATGACTCCTGATCGGAAAGTTTTTAAACACCAACTTTACTTTGTTGGGATATTTCTTGAGCAACTGCTCAAGTTGAGGTACCAGCCTCGCGCAGTAAGTTCATTGAAAATCACTAAACACCACGATGACCATCGGTGCCTCAGGTGGGCCTTTCGTGGGGGAGCCCAGCGTATTAATTTCATGGATAAAGTCAAGGGTGATAATTTCAACTGTTTTATTTTTGCGGCTGGTGACAAAGAGCCTTTCTCCGCGCGGGCCGATCTCAATTTGATCGATATGGGGGCCGATCTTGACGGTATCCGTCAGGTTTCCCGTCCGATCGTAGATCAAAACGTTGCCGTTATCGGTGAGGACAAAGGTCAGATTGCCGTCTTGGGAAACCGCTATATCGACAGGTACTCCATCCGTTTTCAATGTTTTTTGAGGGGTAATTTCAACAGCGGCCAAAACCCAGGATGCCGTTGTCAATACGGTTAAAAACACCGTGGCCAGACTAAATTTAGTGAATCTCGATATCATTTCAGCGCTCCTTTTTTGCGATATTTGTAAGTGTTTAATTCCGACTTAACCGGGTTAGGTTATACCGAATTTGGCGATCAATCGTGATAGATAAGTTCGTTGAATTTTCATTGTTTTTGCAGCCCGACTCCGGTTGCCTTCAGTGTGCCTAAGGTTGATGATAATGAATTCCTTCTTAAACATATCGGTGGCCTCTTTTAATGACAACCCCACTTCCAAGCCGGGATATTGGGTGGTGCAGGCAAACGCCGGAAGATCTTCGGGCAAAATCTGTTTGCCGTTGCCCATGACAACCGCTCGTTCCAGGGCATTTTTCATTTCTCTGATATTGCCGGGCCAGTCATACTCGACCATGAGATCCATGGCCTCTTTAGATATGACTAAGTTGGACGTTCCCCGCTCCTTTTTGAAGATGTCCAAAAAATGTTCGGCCAGCAACACGATGTCTTCTCGGCGTTCTCTTAAAGGGGGCATCTGAAGCTGAACCACATTTATACGGTAGTACAGATCTTCACGAAAATATCCTTGGGCAACATCCTCCTCGATATTGCGGTTGGTGGCTGATATTACGCGCACATCGACGGGAATTGCTTTGTTGCCGCCCACCCGGTAAAAGACGCCTTCCTGTAAAATACGTAGGAGTTTGGATTGCATGCCGGGGCTCATTTCCCCGATTTCATCCAGAAAAATAGTGCCACGATCGGCCAATTCAAATTTGCCGATCTTTCGAGCAACTGCGCCGGTGAAAGCCCCTTTTTCATGGCCGAACAACTCATCTTCCAGCAACGTTTCCGGCAAGGCGGCACAATTGAGCACGATCATGGGTTCATCCCTTCTGGGGCCGACCCGATGAATCAACCGCGCCAACAGTTCCTTGCCGGTTCCGCTTTCTCCCAAAATCAAGGTGGTGGATTTCGAACTGGCGACTTTGATAGCATCGGAGATGACCTTGCGCAGTGCCTTGCTTTCACCGATTATTTCATACTTACTCCGCAACTCATTTTTTAGATCTCTAATTTCTTTTTTATCGTGTTCAATTTTCCGGGCATTGCCGATGGCCTGGGCGGCCAGGTCGGCAAAAACGGACAATATTTTTAAATCTTCATCCCGAATCGAACTGCCGTCGGCCTTGTCTATGATTTCAACGACACCGATGATTTCCCCATTTACCTTCATCGGTACACAGGCAATGGATTGGGTTTTAAACCCAATAGACTCACTGATTTCTTTATACCAGCGCGGATCTTCGGCCACGTCCGGAATCAAGAGCGGCTCTCCTGTTTGAGCAACATAGCCGGCGATGCCCTGTCCGAGATCGATTTCGAATTGTTTGATATCGGTGCCCTTTACACCGGTGGCCACTTTGAAATAAAGTTTTTGGGTTTTGCGGTCGAGCATTAAAAGCGAACTGGCCTTGGCATCCATCATTCGGGTGGCGGTTTCGATAATGAGTTCAAGAAGCCGGTCGAGATCCTGGACGGATGAGACCCAGGCGGAGATCTCGTTTATATGTTCGATGGAGGAATTAATGTCGGTGAGACTGTTATCCATTTATATACATTCCTAATTTATTGCGAGAGTTCGTCGTCGCCCGACCGATGGTTTATGTGAAACGAACGCAATCGTTGTCTATGATTTCAAGATAGTTGAAATATTATAACGATACACATTCCAATGTCAATTTTTTGATAACATTCGATTCCTATGAGGGCATATCGCTGCGTTTCCTTATATTTTTCCATTTTGCCGTGAAACTATAAAATCGGCTATTTTTTCAGCCGATCGGCCAAAAAGTTCCTCAATATCAAGAAGATCAAGAAAACTATCTTGCCAGGCAATGCTGTTTTCCTGCACGATGTTTTTTATGTGTTCATATTTACCGCCCAGTGCTTTAATCCGGCTTTCGAGGGTGGTGTTTTGACGAAAAGAGATATGCAGTAGCAACAAGTATTCAATTCTGTTCGGACCGGTGTCAGAAGTGGTCAAAACGGGAATAACCATGATACTGCGTTCATCCTTGCGACCTTTGCCGATGTAGACGTTTCCCTGCCTTACGATGATGCGTTTGGTTCCCTTCAAGCGATTGTCCGTTTCGACCCGGGACGGTACATCGGCAATATCCCCCCGTTTTTTGATGACCTCAATGGTGGTATCTTCCGAGGGTTCACCGAACACATTCAAACCGTCAATGCGGTAGAACGTGGAACCTTCAATTTGATCGATGACACCTTGCATATTTTTCAACACAATAATATTCACGTTGGTCAGCTGGGAAATCGTAAGATTCTCGTTGTTCAAGGTGTCAAACAAAATTCCCTCCATACGTTCACTGATTCGGCTGGTCCCCACTGTGACGGTCTTGGCCTGATGTTTGATGGCATCCACCGGCCGCGCCATGTTACTGATTCCGGTTGCCAGGCAATTGAAAAACGTGTTGAGCATATTCACTGCCGTACCCCTTTGGTTAAAATCGATATCAAAATCCGATACCGGAAGTCGACCGGATAGATATTTGAGGAGCAAGGTCAGATCGGATACAACATCAAATCCAATGGTGACGGGAAATAAATTGGCAGCCCTTTTTTTTCTATATTTATTATAGAATTCAGCAATTTTTTCCCGGAAGGGCTTTTCGAGAATGATTTCGTAGACATCCAGACCTCGGCCGGTATATTCTTCAATGGTATTTTTAATTTCATGCCGAAAACCGTGCAAGAAGCTAGAGCCCTCATTGATGGCCAGGGCCGCATAATATCCCCATATATGTCCCACCAGAGTATTTAAAATGGGAGCGAAATGTTCGCTGACGCGGGGTACGTAAAATACGGTATCGGCATAGGGTTCGAAACGATTTTCGTCTTGATCCGCAATTACGATGGGAGTGGCCTTGTGGGCCTTGAATATGGCAGTATCCTTTATAATGTCGCCAATCACCGTGTTTCTGGTTCCGGCGGCACAAACAATTATCAGCGGCTCTGAAGATAAATCGATGTGCTTTTTATCCTCCACAAAATCAGATGAGATCGTCTTATAACAAAGTTCGCTAAGTTTGATACGTATTTCATCCGCCGAAGCCTTGTTTGGACCACTGCCGACTGCGGCCCAATACGTTTTGCCGACGGCAAGTTTTGTGGCCGAGTCCCTGATGACATCCTTGGTGGACAATATTTGTCGCATGTGAGACGGAAGTGCAAGCAGTTGCTCAATTTCAGCGGTGACAAACTCAGCGTTTCTGCGCTTTTTCAGAGCGGCAATATAAAGTCCCAGGATAGCCCCGGCAACGATCTGGGAATAAAATGCTTTGGTGGAAGCCACGGACATTTCAACATCGCGGCCGCTGCTGGTGTACATGACCCCGTCGACTTTGAAGGTAATATCCGAATCTCTGCGGTTTACAATTGCCAGGGTATGGGCCCCTCTCTCCTTTGCCATATCGACGGTGCGATTGGTATCGGTCGTCGTGCCGGACTGGCTAATGGCAATTACAAGGGCATCGGCCATGCTCTCGGCGTCGTCCTTTTCATTTAATTGAAAACCACTGAATTCAGACGCTTTCAATGCACTGATATGATAGGACGGGCTGTTCATATAGTGAGTCATAATATTGGCACAGGCCAAAGCGGCGACACCGGCAGTGCCCTGCCCAATGAAGAAGATGCGTTTGATCCGATCGGTTTTCAGTGCTTTTTTCAAGGCAGAGGGTATCACGGTGTGATCTAGTGCAATGACGTATTGTCGGGTTCCATCCTCCGTGACCTTCCAGCGGTTGTGGAGTGTTTTTTCCATGGAATCCGGGGATTCCGAGATTTCTTTTAAAAAATAATGGGGATATCCCTGGCGATCGATATCTCGGGATGTAATTTCGGTATGCTTGATGTCCTTCTCACTGAGTTTAAGGGGAGTGCCGTCATACCACTGGGCATTGATGCCTTCAAGGCCGCCGGCGGAAGCTTGGTTCAATATAAAAATCTGCCCTCGGATGGGTCCATTTTTCCCGGTTACCATGGTTTCTCCGTCCAGCTTGATGAAATGGGGAGTCTCTTCGACAAATCCGTAAACTTCGGAAGTGGGAATGAAATGATCCGGGGCGATTCCTACAAAGAACGTCTGACCGCTGCCTTTCTGGGCCAGAAAAATTTTACCGGGGGCCAGGTCCGTATGCATGGAGATGGCATGGGAGCCTTCAAAATCATTGACCGCTAGTCTAAAAGCGTCATTGATGGGATGGCCTTGGCGCAGATATTTGCCGATCGTCAGTGGAATGATTTTGGTATCGGAGGTGATGTCTTGGTGGATCCGATTTCCCCCAAGTTCCAATTCGGCCTTCAATTCTTGATAGTTATCAATATCTCCGTTTAAGCAGGCATGGATAATGGGGGTGTTTTCCGCTATGTTTTCGATCGTCTGGTTGTCTACCGGGTGGCAATTGGCTTCAGTGATCGCCCCGACCGACGCCCAGCGGGTGTGGGCCGATACTGTATCAAACTCAACCTTACAATCTGCCATAACATGAAAAATTGTATCATCTGCAATCTGTCGGCGTAAAAACTGGATATTGTCTCCAAGGCTGCCGATTTCATTGGCGACCTTGTAGGTCATGGCAACGGTAATCCTTTCTTCGTTTCCGGTATTGCGGTTGCGGCGTACCGTGATCCCCCGGTTGACCAGCACATCCCGGGTGCAGCGCTCCGCTATCTGTTGGTGAACGTTGGCCTGTTTTGCGGCTTTTTCAAATCTGTCGTATTCAGCTTTTTTGAGAACAAACATCAGGGAGATTCCGGCAGAATCCCGCCCCCTGACTTCAAGCCGATCTAAACTGTTTAAAACGGCGTTTATCTTTTTATAAGTACCCACAGTTTCGGGAGTCGACGATTGATTGAGTTCCGGGCATAACTCTTTTATTTTTTGCACATTATCGATAATTTCCCAGCGAATGCACCAGGCAATATCTTTCATCTTTTCTATCTGCGTGGTCATCAATTCAAGGGTCTGCACCGGGATGTGCCCCATACGTTCCGATATCAATTGTTCTTCAGCAGCAATGATGTCGGTCAGCCGATCACCGAGGTCTGATAACCACCGACGGTCATTGGCGTTTGTAAAAATGGTATAAAATGAGTCTGCGCACCTCAAATTTTGAATCGACTGCCATAGAGAATCGATGTTAATTTTTCCGCCAAGGTAGTGATCGTCAACTTTACTGCAGGAGTCGTACCCCGATTGTGCGATTTGATCGACCATATCCGTAAATACAGCCGGGTCTGATCGGGAGGGTGTTGATTTTTTTGAATTATAGGAAACGATTGCAGCGATACCGCAGTGAAAAATATTATCCTGGATAGGGAAAAAAACAATTGTTCCCGAGGGCACCTGCGAGATGTTTCTGCCGAAGTAAACGTCTGTATTTAAAATGTCGTACAAGCGGATACAGATGTGACGGGCAACCGTGAGGAATGCGTTTATCGTATTGGTTCGTATCTGTCTGACTGTTTGTTTCATTTGATCCGTCCTTTAACTCGTGTCTTTTCGGATATGATCTTAGCGACAGTTTCGATGTCCCCGGGACGGTCGACGCTGCAGGTATGATAATCAGTCTTCACAATGTGGATGGCGATGTTGTTTTCAAGCAGTCTCAGCTGCTCGAGTCTTTCGGTAATTTCAAGACGGCTTTGGTCTAAGGTGACGAATTTTTCTAGCACCTTCATGCGAAATGCATATATTCCGATGTGTCCATAGTAGTTGAATTTTTGTTCTTTCGACGGATGGGGTATCGGTGACCGCGAAAAGTAAAGCGCCCGTCCGTCTTCGGCAAATACGACCTTGACGAGATCCGGATTTCCGACCTCGGCAGCACTTATTTTACGTGCCAGAGTTGTCACCTGAACATCGGCTGCGCAAAATGGGCGGACCAACTGGGCAAGCATGGCAGGGTCCAAAGCGGGCTCATCTCCCTGGATGTTGACGACCACCGAGTCTGGAGGCAGATTTAGCTTTGCGGCAGCTTCCATTATGCGGTCTGTGCCGCTGGGATGAGCGGTGCTGGTCATTACCACCGGAATGTCCCATTTTTGCGCGACCGAACGAATTCGATCATCATCAGTCGCCAAAAAAACAGACGTCAGTCGTGTACATCGCCGAGCCTGTTCATATACGTGAAGGATCATGGGTTTGCCGAGTATATCGGCCAAAGGTTTGCCCGGAAATCGTTTGGATTCATAGCGCGCCGGGATGATTCCGTAGCATTCCGGTAGCCTGTTTTTGTGATTCGCATCGGTCATAATAACGAATAACCAAATAACCAGTAACGCCTCATTGAGCTTTTTCGCTCCTTAAGGTCAGAACTGTCTTTCTTGGCTGAAGCACACCAGGGGTGATTGAGTGGTTGAACAATGGGGTCCAGGAGTGCACACCCACGAATTTTTTATTTATCGCAGCGGTGTTCCGGGATCTACGGGTTTGTCCAAAGCTGCCAGGGTCGGACCGGAGTCATCGACGGCGGCAATCAACATTCCGTTGGAAACAATTCCCATGAGCTTGGCCGGCTTTAAGTTTGCCACTATAATGATTTGTTTTCCGACGAGGTCATCGGGTGTATAGTTCTGTGCGATGCCTGCGACGATGGTCCGTTTTTGCCCTAGATCCACTTCCAGTTTTAAAATTTTCTTTGCTCTAGGAATCCTCTCCGCATGAATCACGGTTGCCACCCGAAGATCAATTTTGCCGAATTCTTCCAAGGTAATTTCCGGTTTGATTTCAGGTCGGTTGTCAGCTACTTGCCGTCCAACTGCCGGATCAGCCGCTTTTTCAACTGGATCGACTCGCGGGAAAAGAACCGTGGACTTCGGCAACCGGGTGCCGGGTTTCATGGATTTCCAGGTCTTGAGTTGATCAAGAAGATAAAAGGACGTCTTGGGATCCAATCCGAGATGTTTTTGCATTTTTGCCGCCGTATCGGGCATGACGGGGTAAATAAGACCGGAAATGATTCTCAACCCCTCAAGCAAATTATAGATAACCACCGCCAGGGATTTACGGCTCGATTTCTTCTTGGCCAATTCCCATGGGGCGGTGACATCCACATATTTATTCATTTCGCTGATAAATTTCCAAACAGCCTGCAGCGCGTTGTGAAACTGGAAAGACTCCATAAAGCCTTCGTAAGCGGCAATAGCCGTCTGAGCATTTGCTACCAGCCCGAGTTCACATTCGGCTTCCACGGTTGGTTCAACCTCAGGGACAACCCCCTCAAAATATTTATGAACCATTGAAAGAACTCTGGAAAACAAATTTCCAAGGTCATTGGCCAGATCCGAATTAATGCGCTGAACCAAAGAAGCTTCACTGAAACTGGAATCCAGTCCGAATGTCATATCACGAATTAAAAAAAAGCGGAAGGCATCCAGACCGTAGATATTTTTAAGTTCGATGGGTTCAACCACGTTCCCCAGGCTTTTTGACATTTTGCTTTCCTCAATATTCCAGTACCCGTGAACATTCAAATGTTTGTATATCGGAATACCGGCCGCTTTAAGCATGATCGGCCAATAGATGCCATGGGGCTTGAGGATGTCTTTGGCCACAACATGCTGAGTTGCCGGCCAGAAAGTTTCAAACAGGTCATCTGCGGGGTATCCCAAAGCGGAGACATAGTTTAAAAGCGCATCAAACCATACATAGGTGACGTAGTTATTATCAAAGGGCAGGGTTATGCCCCATTTCAATCTGGATTTAGGTCTGGAAATACAAAGGTCCTCCAGCGGCTCTTTCAGAAAGGCCAGGGCTTCGTTTTTATAGCGTTGGGGACGAATGAAATCCGGCGTGTTGCGGATATGATCCACGAGCCAGTCCTGATAGCGACTCATTTTAAAAAAATAGTTGGATTCTTTGATAACTTCCGGTTCTGTTTCATGGTCCGGACACTGTCCGTTCACAAGTTCTCGTTCGGTATAAAAGCGCTCGCACCCGAAGCAATAGAGCCCTTCATATTCGGCAAAATAGATATCTCCCGCATCATAAATTTTTTGCAGCACCTGTTCTACAACGGTCATGTGGGCAGAATCGGTGGTGCGAATGAAGGCAGAGTTATTTATACCTAACTCAGGCCACAGATCCCGGAATAGCCGACTGATGGTATCCACGTAATTCCTGGGAGTCATATTTTCTTTTTTGGCGGCACGAACGACTTTGTCACCATGCTCATCGGTACCGGTTAAAAAATAGACATCGCATGCGCACATGGTATGAAAACGGGCGGCAACGTCCGCTACGATGGTGGTATAAGCGTGTCCCAAATGAGGACGCGCATTTACATAATATATCGGGGTAGTGACATAAAAGGGCCGGGCCATTTTTTCAATCCTTTATGGTTTGATTGACAGTAGTTTCGATTTCCATACCGCCTTCTAAACGAACGGTTATGCAATTGCAAATGGGATTGTGACGGATTACTTTTCCTTTGCCTTTTTCGGTCATTATGTGTTTTCCGATTTTAGGTAGATTTTTCTTCAATTTCCGGTAAGTATCATATTCATAGGTCAAACAGCACATCAAACGGCCGCATTGACCCGAGATTTTTGTTGGGTTCAATGACAGACTTTGTTCCTTGGCCATACGTATGGAGACGGGTTCAAATTTTTCCAGAAAGGATGCGCAGCATAGTTCACGACCGCATCTGCCCATACCGCCGCACATTTTAGCCTGGTTGCGAATGCCCACCTGGCGCATTTCGATTCTAACTCCCAGCTGTCTAACCAGCATTTTCACCAGTTGCCTAAAATCGACACGTCCCTCGGATGTGAAAAAAAAAGTATATTTATTTCCGCCAAAGGCCTTCTCGACGGAGAAAAGATTCATTTTCAGCCCCAGCTTTTTAATACATTTTAAACAGTAACTGTGGGCTTTTGTTTCATCAATGAGATTTTTGTCTAGCTGCTCAAAATCTTTTTTATTTGCCAAACGAAAGATTTTTTTTAACGGCCGATCATTCTTTTTGCTCTGGTAGAGAACCGGATCAACCGCAACTGTGCCGAAACCGAGTCCCTGTTCTGTTTCCACAATAACATGATCACCCCGATTTAAAACAAACGCGCCGCAGTCAAAATCATACACCTTACCGGTGGCTTTAAATTTAATACCGACTTTTTTATTCATAATTATATACTCTATGCTGGACAGCGGTTACCGAATCCCCCGATAACCGGAGCAACATGGTTTAGCAATGAAATAAGACTGGTTTAGATGCCTGTGAGAAGCTGCAAAAATTGTATTCTAGGTCAAATCCGGGACAATTTCAAGACCATTGTTTCCATGGCAAGCCTTAAATTGGTACCGGCCTGAATTGTATTTTGAGTGGATTGAATTGCTTCAATCTTCGAAAGCAGCGAAGTTGTACTCATTTTTTGGGCAGCCCGGTGCACGCTTTCCGCCAAATCCTGATGGATAATTTTTTCAGGATAAAATTTGTCAATTACAAGATCCCGCAACCAAGACTTCATTACCTCCAGTGCGTCCGGCAAATCGGCTTTATTTTGCGCCAATTGTTCGCCGAAGGCCAGGAGACGACTGATGGTTTTCGTTGATAAGGAATCCAACTCGCTGATAAGCCAGTTTCTGCGATTTATCCAATTTGTGCTGTACATATGCAGCGCCCGTGAAAAGCTACCGCCGGCCATGGCTGCAATAATCATCGCATTTTCCGGATCGAGCCCATGCTTGCGAACGAGTACGGCTTCCATTTTTTTTTTTGAGATCGGATTGAACCGAATCTGCCGGCATCTTGAAACGATGGTTGGCAGGAGGTCGGTTGTATGATTGGCCACCAGAATTAGAATGGTTCCGGTCGGAGGTTCCTCCAGTACTTTGAGAAGTGCATTACCTGCAGCAGGGTTCATTGCCTGAGCGTCGGATATCAGTACCACCCGCGTGCCGGCCTCATATGGTTTCATGGCAAGGGTTTGGCAGAGGGTGCGAATTTGATCAATCTTAATGAACACACCGGAAGGATTTATCCGGATGATATCCGGATGGTTTTTAGATTCAATCTTTCGGCATGGCCTACAATTGCCGCAGGGACTCGCTATCCGCCGACGGTTCGCATTACTGCGCTCATCGGCAGCCCGGTTGTTTTGCCATCCAGTATTATGTTCAGAAATGTTACCAGTGCAGTTACACGCCATGGCGAATGTAACCGCCGCACTTTGTTTGCCGACCCCCTCTATTCCCGTAAATAGAAGGGCGTGAGGTACGGTCCCGTTTTGAAGGAAGGTGGTTAGGATACGTATGGGGCGGTCTTGACCTATTATCGACTCAAACCCAGGCACAAATCAGTAGTCTACCCGATCTTTCAATTCCTTACCAGATTTGAAAAATGGCAGTTTTTTTGGTTTTATGGTGACTTTTTCACCAGTTTTCGGGTTTCGGCCCGTGTAACTTTTATATTCCTTTACAAAAAAACTGCACAAGCCACGGATCTCCACACGTTCCCCTCGAGCCATGGCATCTGCCATGTTATCAAAAAATATCTGGACGACTTTTGCTGCTTCCGCTTTCGAAATATTTGCTTCTGCTTTCAAAGCGGAAATTAGCTCCAGTTTATTCATACAACCTCCTTCCGGACCCTCAGATGATCTATGGTATATTAAACTTTTTATAAACCAGAACTTAATAAAATGTCAAGTAGTTATGATAATATTTTCGGCAGGATTTCAATATCATCTTCGCTGACTTCGACCCCCGCGTATTGATCGAGGGCCTCGATATTTACCACGATACGTCCTTTGCCTCCGTATCTAACAAAATTGCCCACTACCCCCGTAAACGGGCCGCACACTACCATGACTTTATCTCCTTTTTCTAAACGATATCCGGTAGTTACCGTATGATCGCTTGACACCATTATTTTCAGAGATTCTACGGTTTCGTCGATCACCGGAAGGGGACCCTGTTTATTGCCGATCAATCGCACCGCTCCAACCGTTTTTACGACCTCTAGATGGGAGTGGGGATGGAGATCTGTTTTGACAAATAGATACCCTGGAAAAAGAGGCACGCGAATCGTCACCTTGCGATCCCGCCGTTTACTGCGGACGGTTACCTTGGGCAGAAATGCCTCTATTGATTTTTTCAAGAGACCGTCGTTCACAACGGATTCATGGCGGCTTTTGGTGTGCAGGACGTACCATAAACGCTCGAGCTTTTTATCTGTCATTTTTTTCCTCGCACAGACGCACCGAAATTGAAATTATTCAATTGTTGAAAGATAGCAAAAATAACCCAATGCTCCGCCTCAGGCATAATGCTGGAAAATGTACCAAAATAGCAATTAAATCCCAAATCCGCCCAATCCGGACAAGTTCACTTTTATCTCAAAATCATAATTTTGTGAGTTGTCGCCACCGGTTCTCTCGGTGATTCTGGTATCGATTGACCAGCACTGGCTTCTGTAATTCATCCCTAAACCTGTTTGGACGTGGGTGTTGTCTAAAAAATTGTATTCGTAATTCCCGGAAAGACGGAGCCTGTCCGTCACTTTCACACGTAAATCCACAGAAAGAGACTGGGCCTCATTCAAACTGATCTCGTCGGATTTCTTGGTGTACCTGTATTCCAATGACAATTTGTCTCCTCGCAGGTCCCAGAGATTGGCGGCGATGTTGTGGGATAAAAATTGCGTATCATATACAGACCACAAGGCATCGGCATCCACGGAAACATACTTTCCGGGAAACAGGTCCAATCTGGCACTTATGGGTGAAAAGGGACGATCCGGATCCTTATCTTTGCCCTCATTAATATCGTAACTTTGCTCCAATTCAAAGCGTAAAAAATCATTGTATGCATAATCGGAAGCCGTATCGAGGATAGTGGCATCGGTTTGGTCGGTGCGACGGGAAGTTTTGAAGCTGCCTTTTTTTCGTGTTTTGGATGTCAGGGTGTTGATCAGAGAGTAAGTGAGCAGGTTTTTATTGTCGATACGGTCAGTGGAATCAAAATTCGGTAAATCATCCTGATCCACATCCGGAATAAAATCATGGATGAGTCGGGGTCGAATTGTATGCTTGATCGCTTCGATAATTTTGCCTTCGGTGTGAAATACACTATAGATTTCCGAAAAAAGATCCAGGCGGGTATCGAACAGCTCACGGTGGTAGAATTTTTTGTCATCCGGGCCGATGTCCGGACGCCATAAGGTTTCCCGCACCCCCACCGAGGGCTCGATATTGATGAACGGCTTGAGTCGAAAGGGGAGGTACAACCGCGGATGGGCATCCAGGCGCTGGGTTCGCTTATCGTCCCGGCTCCAGTAATAAACGTACTGTGAATTCAGGTTGAAAAAAAAGGGAGAGGTTGCAATGCGTTGCTTGATACCGTCAAACTCGATAATGGGTAACTGCTGCAAGGTTTTATCCGACTTATGGCTGTTGCGGATGGTGCTGTCCAGATCATAGCGTAATTGGGCGTTAAGGCTGTAAAGCGGCCAGGCTTTATTAAAGTTCAACCGGTTGGTCCGGATGGGATCATTATAGTCGTCCAGATCGCGGTTGAAAACTTCTTCAAAAAAATGCTTTGACCGATTCCAGCCCATGTGCCCATTTCTAAACTCACGGGTGTAATCCTGGTCGCTGACAAGGTCAACGTCCAGTTTGGCCTGAACCCCCCAGGGCATTTTTTGATAGTGGCTTCCCCGCAACCAATAGCGATCCTCATTTTTGCGCAGGATAGTTTTCCCGCCGTCATCAAAGCCCCATTTTTCGCTGGCATCGCCGATGCCGTTATCGATTTTTCGATCATCAAGTCCATCGACCATCCAGGTCCCTTTGGACCAGTCATCTAAATAATAACGGTATTCCACACCGGCCCTCAGTCCGCGTTTATTCATGTATTGTCCGTAAAAAGTGGCATCCGAACTTTCGCCAATCTCCCAGAAAAAGGGCTGATTGTAATTCGTTCCCCAGCGGTCGGAAATGCCGCCGTCGGGTATCAGAAATCCGGTTTGGCGTTGTTTCCTGGCCGGATAATAGAAATAAGGGGTGTACAGAAGCGGCATTTTCCGGGCCCACAAGGTCGCATGTTGTGCCGTTCCTTCACCGTCCTCTCTGATTTTGACTTTCTTTCCGGTTATCCTCCAATCCGGGTTTTCACCATCACAGGTGGTCAGAGATGCCTCATCGATGGCATAGGTTTTTTCGCCGACCTTTTTGATCAGATTTCCGGTTAAATGAAAGTTGTTTTCCTTAAGAAATAAATAGCCATTTTCAACCGACCCGATCTGGTTTTCCAGATCCATTTCCATGCTCGCACCGCTCAGGATATCTTCACCGTTGGTTAATCTGACGTCGCCTTCGGCATAGGCCTTCATGTTTTTGTGATCAAACCGCACAAAATCAGCCCACAGCTTGATGTTTCCTTTATATATCAAAACATTTCCGCTGGCGTTGTATTCATCCAAGCCTTGATCATAGTTGACCTCATCGGCCTCCAGTTGCCACGGTCGATTCGGATCCCGGATTACATCTCCTATTTGGTCCTCATTCATTTGCGCTGCGAGCCCGGCGGGGGCGATTAAGTGCCAGCCGGCCATGATTCCAAGGGCGGTGAAGATGATCAGAGCGGTCCGAGAAATCCAGCGCCAGCCGTCTGGGGTGGGTTGCCGGCGAATTATAGGTCCGGATTTTTGAGTGGTTGTCTTCAGTGCCATTCAGGTTGTTGCGCTCTCGAATCTAAAGTCAGAGGATGAAATGTGTCGCTTGAATACAGTTGGTTTTTAAGATATAAGCCCAAGTTGATAAAAAAAGTCAAGATATTGTTGATCAAGACCTCGTCATTTCTTTTAAAATTAAGCCAAATTATTTGAACAAAATGCTGCACCTGTAATCGACCATGATGCTGGATACTGGATTAACATGGATTGAGAGGTTTTAAGTTACCTATGAACGTTCTACTGACAAATGACGATGGCATCCATGCTCAGGGTCTGCGCGCCCTTTACAACCGCTTTGTCGATACCCATGATGTGTCTGTCGTTGCTCCGGACCGCGAGCGCAGTGCCATCGGCCATGCGATCTCACTGAACCAGCCGTTACGAGCAATCCGGATGTCCCTAAACGATGGATATAAGGGATATGCGGTAAACGGAACGCCGGCAGACTGTATTAAATTGGCCATTGCGGAAATACTTTCCGAGCGTCCGAATGTGGTGATCGCCGGGATAAATCCCGGGGCCAATACCGGCGCCAATATAAATTACTCCGGCACGGTGGCAGCGGCCAAAGAAGCGGCCCTGAGCGGTATCATGGGCATTGCAGTATCTATTGAAGGCCAAATTGCCGATAACTACGATGAAGCCGCACAGTTTGTTCTTCAATTGTGTGATATCGTGGAAATAAAGGGACTGCCGTTCGGAACCTTTCTCAATGTGAATATACCCAACCGGCCTATGAGAGAGATCACCGGAGTTCGGATCAGTCGGCAGGGCACAGGATTGCTTTCCGAATATGTTGAAAAGCGCATAGATCCTCGTAATCGAACCTATTACTGGCAGGGACCAGATATGCAGTCGTTTGAAGATGACCCAGCAGTTGACGGAACTGCCCTGGCTCAAAATTTCGTTTCTATAACTCCGGTAAAATGCGATATGACCGATTACCGTGTGCTTGAGGATTTGAGAAGCTGGGGGCTGAATAAATTAAAAATTGTCGATTGAAGATCGAATATTTATGGATGTCGCTTCGCTCCGTCAATTTAATCTCCAATGCGGTGTAGTTCCTCGCAGCTTGCGGCGATAAAATTTCTTTTGCTCAAAATGATACCCAGCGACTTGCCGCAGAGGGCTCATTGATGGTTTTTTATAACCGATCCGCTGAAGGCGGACCTTAAATCTTCAATTTTCAATCGACAATCTTCAATCAATGGAATATGTGAGTTACTCAAACTTTCATTTCTTTACAACATGTTGTCAGAAAAAATGGACTAAGGGCCTATAGTATTTATGTTTATCACCCTAGAAGGTATTGAAGGCTCCGGCAAGACGACCCAAATGCGGCAGCTCAGCGCCTGTCTTGAAAACCGGGGACATTCTTGTGTCTTGACCCGTGAACCCGGCGGTACTGTTCTCGGGGAAAGGATCCGGGCTATTTTGTTGGATCCCGCCAGCAGTGAACTGGTTCCCACGGCGGAATTGCTGCTGTATATGGCTGACCGTGCCCAGCACATCAATTCTTTGATCAAACCCTGCCTGGCTGAGGGTAAAGTAGTTTTGTGCGATCGCTATTTTGATGCCACCGTGGTCTACCAGGGCTTTGCCCGGGGACTTGACACCGGATTGATCTGCGATTTGCACCGGATCATATTAGATGACCTGAAACCGGATATTACGTTTCTATTGGATCTCGCACCTCAGATTGGTTTGGCGAGGGCCTGGAAACAGCTGGATAATGGCACCCGTTCCGGCACTGAGAGCCGTTTTGAAGAAGAAACCATCAGCTTTCACGAAAAAGTCCGCGCCGGCTATTTGGAACTTGCCCGCAGTGAACCCAAGCGGTTCAGGGTGGTTGACGGCTCTCGGAATGAAAAACAGGTTCAGGCAGATATCCGGGATGCGCTGGCTGAATATTTTTAGAAAAAATGTCGTGGGAAAATGTCCATTCTATCAAAAAAATCAGCCACTAAGACACTAATTTTTTTCCAAAGTTGAGCTCGGAAAAAGTGGCCCCATAGGGACAGCAAGCACGCTGATAATTTATATGGGTTTCAGGTGTCGGCTGTCAGGTTTCAGTATCTAACATCTCCTTTCCCTGACACCCGACACCTGAGACCTTCAGTATTATTTTCTAATGAACAATTCTATCCTGAACACCATTGGCAATACACCACTGGTTGAAATCAAGAAACTCAATTCGAACCCCAAGGTCAGCGTTCTGGCTAAGCTGGAGTACTTTAACCCGGGCGGCTCCATCAAGGACAGACCGGCACTATACATGATCGAAGCGGCGGAGAAATCCGGGGAACTCAAGCCGGAAAAGATTGTCCTGGAGGCCACCAGTGGGAATACTGGAATTGGGCTTGCTCTGGTATGCGGTATTAAAGGATACCGGCTGTTGTTGATAATGAGCGAATCCGTCAGTACTGAACGTCAGAAAATTTTAAAGGCGCGCGGTGCTGAAATTTTACTGACTCCGGGGCATCTGGGAACAGACGGCGCTATTGAAGAAGCCTATCGTCTGGACCGCGAAAATCCCGGACGGTTTTTTATGGTAGATCAATTCAACAACGAAGCCAACTGGAAATCCCATTACCATGGGACGGCGGAAGAGATTTGGCAGCAATCCGGTGCATCAATCACCACCTTTGTCGCCTGCCTGGGCACATCCGGCACCTTGATGGGGGTCTCCCGAAAATTAAGGCAACTAAATCCGACAGTTCAAATCATCGGCGTCGAACCCTATCTAGGCCACAAGATCCAGGGGTTAAAAAATATGAAGGAGGCTTACTGTCCGGGGATTTTTGAAAAACAGCGCCTGGATAAAAAAGTCAATATTGATGATGAAGAAGCCTTTGAGATGGCCAGAAGCCTTGCAAAAACTGAAGGACTATTGGTAGGAATGAGCAGCGGGGCCGCCATGGCGGCAGCCCTGAAAGAGGCCCGACAAATGCATGCGGGTACCGTGGTGGTGCTATTGCCTGATGGCGGTGAACGTTACCTGAGCACCTCTCTTTTTAACGTGCCAGAAGATATAGGACTCAAGTTGTACAATACCCTGAGTAAATGCAAGGAGCCCTTTGAGCCTGTCGTTGCGGGAAATGTATCTTTATATTCGTACGGTCCTGCCGCTCATGCGAGGATGCATATCGGTGAAATGCGCCGCTATGTATTTGCCGATCTCCTCAGCCGGTATTTACGATTCCGGGGGTATCATGTGCAGCATGTCATGAACATCACCGATCTGGATGATAAAACCATCCTCGGATCTGAGAAGGCCGGTCTGGATTTGACTGAATTTACCCGGGGCCATATTGAGCAGTTTAAAAAGGATTTATCCGTTCTCAGAGTCCGACCGGCGGAAAGATATCCCCTTGCCGGCGATCATGTCAAAGATATGGAGGTGCTTTCACAAAAACTCGTCAACAAGGGATTTGCCTATGAAAAACTTCGTTCGCTGTATTTCGACATTTCACGTTTTTCGGACTATGGCCAATTGTCGGGTATTGACATTCAAAAAATTAAGTTGGGTGCTACCGTCGATCTCGATGCATATGAAAAGGAAAATCCCAGAGATTTCACCTTGTTTAAGCGATCAAGGCTATCGGAGTTAAAAAGAGGGATATTTTTCAAAACCCAATGGGGCAACGTGCGTCCTTCCTGGCACATTCAATGTGCGGCCATGTCCATGAAATATCTGGGCGACAATTATGACATCTATGCCAGCAGCCGGGAGTTGCTATTTCCCCATCATGAAAACGTCAATGCCATTGCGGCCGCTCTGACCGGCAAGCCCTTGGCCCGTTTCTGGGTTCATTGCGACCGTGTTTTAATAAATGGGAAAAAGGTGGACGAAACCGATTCCGGTCACACCCTTGATGATCTTATACGCATGGGTTATTCAGGCCGGTTGATTCGATACTGGCTGCTTACGACCCATTACAGAAAACCCATTACGTTTTCCAAAGACCGGTTGATCGATGCGCGTCATTCACTTAAAAGACTTGATCAATGCATTCATACCTTAAAACATATCAGAGACGGGAGGTCCTATCCGGACCTAAATCAACTGATTTATGATATTAAACAAGGGATTATCCAGGCTATGGATGATGATCTGAACATATCGGCGGCCATGGCGGCGTTGTTCGGCAGTGTCAAAAAGATCAATATCCTGACACAGGAAAAAAAAATCGATGTCGAAGGGGCATCCAAGGTTCTGGATGTATTTCGCAGCATTGATACGGTGCTCGAATTGCTAGAATTCGATGACGATGTTGAAAATCCCACGATCCAGAAGCTCATCAAGGCCAGAGATCAGGCCAGATCGGAGCAAAACTGGGTACTTGCCGACCGGATTCGAAACCAATTAAGAGCGAGTGGAATTATTGTGCAGGACGATAAGCTATGAAACCAATCTTTTTTCCCTCCACCTATGTCCCCGATTCCGTTGCACAGGCACTGACTGCCTGCTTCGGACAATTTATCGTTTACCAGCCGTTGACCGGGAAAATACCGGAACAAATGCTTACTTGGGTTGAAAGCGGTGTTCTGGAGATTCGGGTACCTGTGACAGAAGATCAAAATGAGTTTGAGGCCGTGGTGAAAAGCTATTTGAGCTGGGCCGATCTGCATTTTGATGGTTCAGGTCTGAAGCCGCCATTTTTTCAAACTTGGAAGGATACCACACCTTTTTTTGAGGCCTCATCTTCTTCTCAGGTGGTGGCGGATATTAAAAAGCTGCTTCATGGGAAACCAGTCTCCAGAGCCCCTGATCCTCTTTTGGCAGCCAGGCTTTTTATCTATTTTGCCCAAGAATTCGATCGGCAAAACCAAGAGGTTGTCCGTGATCTCAAACGGCACCGTCAACAGGAAGCAGAATTGATCCGACAACTGAAAATGGAAGACGATTCCCTAACCACCCAGTTTCAGAAAGAAGATGTGCAAGAACCGGAAAATTCAGCCGGTTACTTGGTATTGGACCGGCTGGGAGCCTGGACCCGGATTTTTTTAGAAGATATGGACAAATCCGGCATATTTATTACCCACATCCCGGCCGTTTTACAGGAGTTACTCGATCATACGCCAACTGCCCAAAAATTGCTCTCGATTAAATCCATTCCAACCTGCATGGCATCGACCGACAAACTCGCCCCCTGGCGGGAACAACTGGTGTCGGATCTTGCTCATGTCGTTGAACATAAATGGTCGGAGTCCCCCCCCAGGCTTCCCGATCAACCAAGCTTTCGAGATGCAGGAAAAACCATCTCCCTCAGCGTCTATCTCGTACCGGATCAAATTCCGCGGGATTTTTTTTCACACTATGCTCATATCCAGCCTTCTGACAGAGATGTTCCCTTTGCCGACGGCAGATTTAAAAACACACTCATCGGTCTAATCGAGTTTAACAAATGAAAAAAGTAATTTTCAAGAAAAAATTGGCAAGAGGGCTTGACTCGCTTTTTTAATTGGTATAAGGACATCCCCTCGGTACATAGGTAAATACGTATTGGGATCAGATAAAAGGTTTCTACACCATTTTATTAAAATTCATTCAAAGGAGAGTATCATAATGGCTTTTAATCCTATCGTCGATGAAGAAAAGTGCGCTGGTTGCGAAGAGTGCGTGGATGTTTGCCCCGTCGAAGTATTTGAAATGCAGGACGGCAAATCCGTGCCCGTCAATGCCGAGGAATGTCTTGGATGCGAAAGCTGCATCGAAGTGTGTGAAGAAAACGCAATTGTCGTCGAAGAAACCTAATTATTCGCATCGAGAAATCCCCCTGGGTTTGGATGCAATACCAGAGCAGGGGGATTGAACCCTCTTGCCCCACCATTTGAATTTTCCGGAATTTCATTTTTTTAATTCAATTGAGCGATTTTCTGGGCGCAATGCGATTATTATAGAGCAGTTAGTGTACTCAATCCGGTAACCACTCACCTTGAACCGCTCCGTCCCAGACTCAGAAACGCAGAGAAACCCCCAGGCTCAGCGCATAATAGGACCAATTGACTTCGTTTAATTTTGTTTTTGCAGTGCGGCCGTCGGGAAAATAAACTTTGTCTCGGCCATCATCGATTGACCAGTCCTGATAATCGTAGTTAAAATTCAGTGCCCAGTTGCGATGAAGCCACACGTTGAAACCTGTCCCTATTTTCCAGCCGTTACCGTCGGCATCGTGCTCAAAGCTTTTAGGATGGGCGAAATCATCTCGAAGATTCCAATCTGCCTCGGCATTATAATCGACCCAGTGATATTCATAGGTAAAGTAAGTTTCGAACCGATGAGCGAAAGCCGCTATTTTGCGGGCTTTAAAGCGCAGATCAAAGCCGATCCAGGGGCCATGCCACTCGGTATCGTAGGAACTGTCCAGTCCGGGAAACGGGCCCAGATCAGGGATGGTCTGATAGCCGTCGGTGATGTCCAAATTTTGTTCGTGATAGGAATATCCGAAAAGCGGGGTGAGCGTCCCGAGAACTGTTTGGCCGAATCTGAGAGGATAACCGATGGCCAGCGAAGCATCCCAAAGGTCGCCATCATCCGTATTGTTATTGGAGCGGGAAAACTCAAAGGTGCGGTTGTCCCCCAGATAATCTGAATCCTGGTTGTCCCCGTCGAAAATCCAGCCATAGTTTACGTAACCCCTCATGGCGATGCGGTTGGGCCATACGATGGCGCCCTGAAGTTTCACCTGGTAACTTTCAACATCTTCCCAGGTCAGCTCCGATAAAACGTTGGGGTTGTCGCCGTTGATATCCCCGGCGATGTTCCAGTCCAGGTCATCCTTGCGATAGCCGGCGCTGAGGGTGAAATCCTTTTCCAGCGGGATGGTCTTATTTTTCCCAGCGCTCATTGAAGCTTTGACAGCTGAAAGGTCGCCAGCGTTGGCCATCGCCGCCGGTGGTGTCAGGAAAATGAGGAAGCTGATAAGTGAAATAATCCAGTTGACCTGTTTTTGATGACCATGCATGCTTATGCCTCCGTACAATCGATTTTCACTCTCACCACTTTCGCGGGGGCCTTGGAACATATATCGACTTTATAAAAATGAACTTGAGGTCCTTTAACCTGTTTATGGGGTTTGTGCAATCTATTTGTATACGTACGGCTTGCGCGCTGCAACAATCTGTGATAATTATGTTTTTTATGAAGCAATATGTCATCGACGAGCTAAGGCCATCGGATTATAAAGCGCTCAAAACCTATCTGGACCAGCAATTCGAGCCATCTGAGATAGAGGGGATCTATTGGATACCAGTTGCGATTGATATGCTGACGGATATCCAATCTGCACATACCGAATGCCGACCGCAATACGTCGCTATCGATCTTGACGACAACCGTTTGGCCTGCGAATTTTTAGTGCGCAGCAAAAATCGGGTGCGCTGTGACTGTATCCATTACGTTACGGAAAATCAGCGTAACTGGCTCATCGGATTAATCGATAATATTTTCGAGCGGCTGCAGATCAAGACCTGAATCTTCCCCAACTATGATACGCACTGCAATAATTATTTTGTATTTTTTGCCGGCAACTGCTGTTTTAAGTATGATTGCGATTTTCGTCGCATTTTTTTCCCGCACGGGTAACCCCGTTCACATCATTGCCAGGATATGGTCAAAATCCATCTTATTTGTCAGCGGTATCAAGGTCGACGTCGAGGGGCTTGCAAACATTAATCCTGGCAAATCATATATTTGCATGGCCAATCATCGAAGCAATTTTGATATCCCCGTGCTATTAAGTTGCCTTCCCATTCAATTCAGATGGCTTGCCAAGGCGGAACTTTTCAAAATTCCGATTTTCGGTCGTGCTATGAGCGGTGCCGGCTATGTCAAAATAGATCGATCCAACCGAGAATCCGCATTTAGAAGTATTGACGAAGTTGCCGCCAAGATGAAAAACGGCGTATCCGTCATGATATTCCCGGAAGGTACCCGCAGCCTGGACGGTAGCGTCAAACCCTTTAAAAAGGGAGGGTTTGTCATGGCCGTCAACACCGGTACACCGATTGTACCGATCATTTTACGGGGAACTCGGTCAATCATGCCCAAAGGCAGTTGGCGAATTAACCCCGGTAAGGTCGCGCTGTCCATAGAAAAACCCATCGACACCTCCGAATTCACCCGGGATACCAAAGAGAATCTGATAAAAAAGGTGAGAGGCGTTATTTGCGAAGTTTTTGAAAAAGGAAAAAAATTTGACACAAGTGCTTAAAATTATTCCTCTCGGCGGGCTGGGAGAAATCGGCATGAACATGCTGGTATTCGAATATGGGGAAACCATGTTTGTGATCGACAGTGGGTTGATGTTCCCCGAAGATCATATGTTGGGGGTTGATTTCGTCATACCGAACATGGATTACATACGTCGCAATCGAGCCAAGGTCGTCGCGGTTGTCTTAACGCATGGCCATGAAGACCACATTGGGGCGCTACCGTATCTGATAAGAGAAATCAATGTACCGATTTTTGGCACTGCCTTTACGCTCGGGCTTGTTCGTCACAAACTCGCTGAGCGTGAACTAATGTCATCATCTGTCCTGCATGAGATTTTTCCGGATGAAAAATTACGGTTAGGCCCCTTTGAACTCGAATTTATCCGGGTAGGTCACAGTGTGGTCGACGGTGTGGGAATTGCGATCAATACGCCCCTTGGGCGGGTTGTGCACACCGGTGATTATAAAATCAGCTATGGGTCGGGCGGCGGCGGAACCACCGATGTAAACAGGTTTGCCAGTTATGGTGAAAAGGGCGTCCTTGCCCTTCTATCCGATTCCACCAATGTGGAAAAAGAGGGCTACACCATCTCGGATAAGGAGATCGGTGAGACCCTGGACAAGATTATCACCGACAGTCAGGGTCGTATCATTGTTGCCCTGTTTGCATCCAATATTGCCCGGATTCAGCTCATCGTTGATATCGCCCGAGATAGGGGCAAAAAGGTCGTTTTCAATGGTAGAAGCATCGAGGTCAGTGTCAATATTGCCAGGTCTCTGGGATATTTGACAATTCCTGAAGCTGCGGAAATCGACATTGAACAGGTATCCGATTTTTCGGACGATGAGATTATTATCATAACCACCGGGAGTCAGGGGGAACCGATGTCTGCTCTTGCCAGGATGGCGTCGGGCACCCATAAACAAATCAAGGCCATGGCGGGTGACACGGTCATACTCTCTTCAAAATTCATCCCGGGAAATGAGAAAGCCATCGGCAGGATCATCAACAGTCTCTATAGAAAAGGTGCTGATGTCATCTATGAAAAAATATCGGATATTCATGTGTCGGGCCATGCCTTCAGGGAAGAACTCAAGCTGATGATCAAACTGACAAAACCGGAATATTTCATCCCGATTCACGGAGAATACCGCCATCTGATCCTGCATGCGCGGCTGGCAAAAGGAGTGGGCCTTGCCGGAGATAAAATCCTGCTGGCTGAAAACGGAGAGATTATTGAATTTGATGAAGCCGGCGGAAGGCTTAACGGTAGTGCAACCACCGGCCGGATACTCATCGACGGCAAAGGCGTGGGCGACGTCGGACGCAGCGTGCTGAAAGAGCGGCGAATTCTCTCGGAGGAGGGATTGGTTGCCGTGAACCTTGCATTCGATGAGGAGACCGGAATTATCGTGTATGGACCGGAAATAGTTTCCCGTGGGTTTGTCTTTCAAACCGAAACCGGTCACTTGCTGGAAGATGCCCAATGTGTGATTTTGGAAATTGTGGATGAAATTACGCCCGAAGTCCCCGACCGCATAGATAAAATTCGCTCAAAAATCCAAACTGCCTTGCGGCAGTATTTTTTCTTTACCATCGGACGCCGTCCGGTTATATTGCCATTCATAATGGAAGTATAAGAAATTATGCGCAAAGAAATTTTCGGAATCATTCTTTTTTTCCTTGTTATATTTACATTAATCAGTCTGCTGTCTTACAGCCCGACCGATCCCTCGATTAACAATTCCAGAGCTGTAGGACAGATTCATAATCTGTTCGGCATCCTCGGAGCCCATTTGTCCGGATTTCTTATCGGGCTGTTTGGACTGGGGGCATTCTGGATTCCTATATTATTGTTGCTGGCAAGCATCCATTTTTTTGGCAATCATTCTAATCGCGCTATCATGTTGACCCTCATCGGCGGTATTATTCTGGTGGTCATCACCGGCAGCCTTCTTTCCATTCGCCAAAATCATTTCACCTTATTCGGCAGTAAATTTTCGGCCGGCGGAATTGTCGGCATTCCGTTTAAAGCCTTTTTGGTGAAGTATACCAATTATGCCGGCGGTGTGATCATTTTGGCTGTCTTGTGGGTTATCGGATTTATTCTGGCCACGGGATTTTCCCTGATTGCCTTTGGAAAACGCGTATGGGGTTGGCTGAACGCCGTCAATAACAGACTCACGACTTTTTACCTGAAGCACAAGGAACGCAGAGAAAAGGCGAAAAAACGTTCGCGGGTTACCAAGGAAAAAATCGCGAAAAAAGCCAAACAGATTAAAATCAAGACATCGGCGCCCAAACCGATTAAAGCAGTCCCTTCGCCGAAGCAGGAAGTCTTTGATTTCATGAAAAACGGCCGGGGGTATCAGCTGCCACCCTATAGTTTGCTGGAAGACCCGGAAAATCCTCCGTCTTCCTCAGACGACGAGAATTTGCGCATGCAATCGCAACTACTCGAAAAGAAACTTGAAGATTTCGGGGTTCATGGAAAGGTTGTGGCCGTATCTCCCGGTCCGGTGATTACAACCTTCGAGTATTCACCGGCTCCCGGGGTGAAGATAAATAAAGTCGTCAATCTTTCGGATGATCTTGCGCTGGCGTTGCGTGCCATCAGCATTCGAATTGTGGCACCGATTCCCGGCAAAGCGGTCATCGGCATCGAGGTCCCGAATGTCGACAGGGCGATGGTGCGCTTCAAAGAAATTGTGGCATCCACCAATTTTGATAAGTCCAGTTCGAATTTACCCCTTTGCCTTGGCAAGGATATCGTTGGCAATCCTGTGGTTGCCGAACTTGATAAAATGCCTCACCTGTTGATCGCCGGAGCTACCGGAACGGGAAAGAGCGTCGCATTAAATTCGATGATATGCAGCATTTTATACAAATCCACCCCGGAAGAAGTCAAACTGATCATGGTCGATCCGAAAAGGATTGAGCTATCCAGCTATAATGGGATTCCGCATTTGATAACGCCGGTCGTTGTTGATGCAAAAAAAGCGACCAATGCCCTTTTTTGGGCCATTCGGGAGATGGAAAGACGATACGAACTGCTTTCACAAAATAATACGAGAAACGTGCGGCAGTACAACAAGAAAATAGAAAAGGAAAAAAAATCAGGTGCAGAAGGCGAATTGCAAAAACTGCCGTATCTGGTGATCGTCATCGACGAATTGGCCGATCTGATGATGCTGGCCTCGCGGGATGTCGAGGTCACGCTGACCCGCTTGGCCCAGATGGCCCGGGCCGCTGGAATTCATCTTATTCTTGCCACCCAGCGACCTTCGGTGGATGTGTTGACCGGTATCATCAAAGCGAACTTTCCGACCCGGCTGACCTTTCAAGTCTCGTCCAAGACTGATTCAAGAACAATTATTGATACCAATGGGGCTGAGAATCTGCTGGGCAGCGGCGATATGCTGTTTTTACCGCCGGGTACGGCCAAGCTGCAACGCATCCACGGTGCCTACATCTCCGAGAACGAATTGAGCCAGATCACTCGATTTTTAAAGTCCCAGGAAAAACCCGAATATGACGAGAAGGTCACGGAGGCGGTCGCCAAAGATGAAACGTCGTCCGAAGAGCAGGAATACGACGAACGATATGATGATGCCGTCGCATTGATCACAAAGAAACGGCAGGCCTCTATTTCCATGATCCAGCGACATTTGAGGATTGGATACAATCGGGCTGCCCGTATCATCGAGGTGATGGAACAAGAGGGGGTCGTCGGTCCGTCGGACGGTGTCAAGCCCAGGGAAGTGCTGGTGACCGGCTATGATAATAGAGAATGAAGGGCAGATGGCAGAAGACAGAGGTCAGAAGGCGGAGGTAGGATGGTGAGAGAATATTGGTCATAATTTGGGATTTTAGATTGCGGATTTTGGATTTGTGGAATCGCTACGCTCTATCAATAGCGACACTTTGGTTTAACTGGGAGATCAACCTTTGTGGGAGCGGCTTCCAACCGCGATAAACGACGGCAGCACGGTGCGATTGCGATATTCGCGGCTGGAAGCCGCTCCCACCAGGTAAAATACGTATTTTTGTAATAAAGTGTCGCTGCAGTGTCATAAGTATTCCGCCGGCGGGAAACCTAAAAACTTCATTTTCTGACAACATGTTGTCAGAGAAAAACCGACAAGGGCATAACGAGCCAATGATAATCAATCAAGATTATATCCGTAGCGTCAAAGGTTTTCTCGATGAGGATGAAGGCCGGTGTCTATATGAAATGGCGCTCAAGGCCTGTTCTTTAGGCCCCTGTTTGGAGATTGGAAGTTATTGCGGTAAATCAACTCTGTACCTGGCTGCAGCTTGCAGGGAAAAAAGCGGCATATTGTTTTCCATTGACCATCACCGGGGGTCTGATGAACAACAACCCGGGGAAGAATATTTTGATCCCGAGCTTTTTGATGCCCAGGCCGGCCGGGTAGACACCTTCGGCCGATTTAGAGCCACCATCGAAAATGCGGAGATTGAAGACACGGTTGTACCCATCGTGTGCCGATCCGAGGTCGCTGCCCGCAGGTGGGCAACGCCTTTGAGCCTGGTGTTCATCGACGGCGGGCACGCCTTTGAGACCGTTTTTACCGACTATACCGCCTGGGCCGGACATATCATTTCAGGCGGTTACCTGATGGTGCATGATATTTTTGCGGATCCAGCAAAAGGCGGGCAGGCACCTTACCATATCTACAATCTCGCCATCGCATCCGATCTTTTTCGCGAAATTACGATGGTAAAAAGCCTGGGGGTTTTACAGCGAAAAAAGTGCACCGATATGCCTGCAAACCTTCCTTAACACTCCCATTCACCGAGGCGTCGAAACAAGGTACCGAAGATACACCGACCCTTCCGGTCGTCGTATTTAAAGTTGTAAACCAAGTTTGCATAAAATATTTGAACTCGTAAATTGACTTTACAGAAACCGTCCGTGTCGGTTTGCAGAAAGGTGAGGCAAAAATGTTGTGTAAAATAAAATAATAAAATAAATTAACCTGTTATGATCAGTACTGCAACCAATGCGCTTTTCTTTTCAATTATGGCATAAAATCTGCTATTTGAATTTACTGGCAGGTTATACAAAACAACATCAAACAGAAAGGGGGGGAACCATGTTCAAACGAATTCTTGTTGCATTCAAGTTCACCCCGGCCAGTCGACCAGTATTGGAAAAGGGTATCGAGATCGCAAGAGACCATGGGGCCGAACTGCACATCTTTCATGCCCTGGATTATCGGCTGAAAGCGCTGGAATGCAGTGATCCCAAGCTGCAGGAAATAAATAAGGAAACCAAGGACCGATTTGAAACTGAAGTAAAGCCTCTCCTGGATGAATCTAATCGCGTTACATTCGGATGTCTACCTGCCGATCCTGCCCTTGAAACATGTAAAATAGCAAAGCATCAAAAATCCGACCTGATCATTTTAGGAAGTCATCAGGAGGCGGAAAAAATGAATCTGGGCCGGGTCGATTATGTGGGAATGACCATTCTTGAAAAAGCCTCCTGTCCGATAATGCTTGTTCCGTCGTAAATTTTAGATGGGCACTCTTTCCTCAGGTAGATGACAACGCTTTTCCCCATAATCGGGTTCAGTAGATTTTCCAGAACACGCGTACATCGAGGCTGCTTCATAATATCCCAGGTCAGAAAACGGTGATACAGGTTGACCGGCATTGAATCATTGCGATTTGGTCCCACCAGGCATTTGAGCCACCAGAACGGGGTGTGTAAGCTGTGGGCGAAATGCACCGCCCACTTTTTAACTCCGGAGTTTTCCAAATCGGTGATTAAATCGGATTGTTTGAAGATCCGAACATGACCCCCACGGGTGATATGGTAATCTCGTGACAGCCTCCAGCAGATCCGTTCGGGCCAGCCCCTGGGTGCACTGACCACAAGATCGCATCCCGGCTTCAAAACCCGGACGATTTCTCTCAAGGCAATCTGATACTGCACAATATGTTCCAGAACCTCGCAACAGATCACAATATCAAAATAGTCATCCTTAAAGGGCAAGCAGGTCAGGTCCGCCGCCGAAAGCCCCCACGCACCCCCGCCGTGTTCACCCAGCCGGTCATGCAGTTTGAGTCGATCATCGGCTTCGATCAATTCCTTAAAATTCAAATCGACTCCCATAACGATGACATTATGGCATCGATATGCCGCACTGGTATGCCGACCGGAACCGCAACCGATATCCAGAATCTTAAAGCCGGGTTTAACGGCAAGCCGATCGAAATCGACGGTGACCATCGATGACCTCCCGGTAGGCGTTCACGGTTTTTTCTGCAGCTTTTTGCCAGGTAAAATGTTTTTGGACACGCCTGTATCCGGCCAGGCCTAAATCCTTTCCCTTTAAAGGATTGGCGAGAAGTTCACCTATGGCCCTGGCGAGGGCCGATGAATCAGCCGGTGGTACCAAAATCCCGGCATTCCCCACCACTTCGGGCAGCGCGCCTCCCGTGGTGCTGATCACCGGAACTCCGCATGCCATGGCCTCTCCCACCGGTAATCCAAAGCCTTCATAAACGGAAGGAACCACAGCCACGGTCGCCCTGGCATATTGTCGGACAAATTCCCGATCGTCTATCCTACCGGTGAAATTGATGCGGTGACCGATGCCAAGTTTCCTAACCAGTTTTGCAATGTCACCGTCTTTTTTGGGTTCCCCGACGACCGTAACCTGAATATCCTGAATTTTGGATAGTTCGGCCACCGCCCGAAATAGAAAAACAAGCCCTTTTAGCGGTGTATCGGCACTGTTGGTGACGATCACACGGTTTTTTTCTCTTTTGATTTCGGAGATGGGATAGAACAGGTCGGTATTGATGCCGTTGGGCACGATGCTGAAATTTTCCGTCGGTATATTAAAATCCCGGCTGATGTCTTCTTTGGCCGATTTTGAAACGGTGATGATGCGGGGAAGGGATCTGGCCACCCGCTTTTGCATGCCGATAAAGGAATACCATCGCCACTGTTTCATTTTTTCCCATGTAGAGAAAACCGATTGAATGGCGATCTTGCGATCCACCGTGACGGGGTGATGGATGGTGGCAATAGTGGGCAACCGCTTATTTATAGCCCATATGCCGTAAGAAAGGCTTTGGTTGTCATGCACGATATCATACCTGTCCAACCTGGATCTCAGAAATTGATATGCCCTGAGTCCGAACGTAAACAGCTCCGGAAACCCCATGGTGGAGACGCCGAGCCATTCAACGAGATTAAACGGATCAAGGAGTTCCTTTGGCGCAGGGATTCTAAATGGATCCTCGGGATTGTAGAGATCAAGGCAGGGCAGCTGATACATCGGTATATCACCGTCCAGCAGCGGATCGGGGGGACCTGATACGACCTCTACAACATGGCCGAGATCTTTAAGGGCTCGGCTTAAATTTTTCAGATAAACCCCCTGGCCGCCGCAGTGGGGGTTGCTGCGATAGCTTAATAGGCACACGCGTAATGGTCCGTAATTATTTTGCGGCATTCGAAAATCTCGTTAATCTATCATTATAAAGATGTAACAAATACAGATTTTTTATCATTGCCGTCAAGTTTTATTCGAGGCAATGAACAGCGGTCGACATTGAGCGCAAATCCCGAGTCGCTGATCGGCTTCAATGTGACAAGATAATGTCAACCATCCGATACGTTCCGAAAATAAATTGATGCCTCTGAAAATCTATCCGAATGCCGAGTCTGTTTGGATGTCCTCTTAAGGTGCCCTGTTAAAGTATTTACCCGATCCGTCGATATAAAAATTGGTAGGTATGCCAAATCCGAAATTCAACCGTATTTCCTGGAAAAAGCCAAATGGATGATCGAAAGAAAGAAACAATCCTCTTCGTGGATGATGAAGAGAGTATTCGGGATGTCGCCAGCCGATATTTTGAGAGACAAGGGTATCAGACACTCACCGCATGTAACGGTGTCGAAGCCTTGAAAGTTTTTGAGAATGAAAGTGTGGATTGCTGTTTTACCGACATCAACATGCCTGAAATGAATGGGCTTGATCTTGCTGAAAATATCAGAAAGCGCGATGCGACGATGCCGGTTATTGTCATGACCGGATATCCATCCCTGGAAAACACCATTCAGACCCTAAAAAACGGCGTGGTTGACTTTTTGATCAAACCGGTTAATCTCAGGCAGATGGAGCTGTGCATGCTGCGGGTGATGCAGCAGCGCGGGCTGTTCGTAGAAAACGTGCTTTTAAAAGAGGAAGTTAAAAGCAAAGAACGCCTCGAAACGCTCCATCGGGAATTGCTGTACAAAGTGGATGAACTGAACATCTTAAACAAAATAATGGGTAGTTTTACCACCACTGTCTCCACCACGGATGTTTTTAAACGTGCTGTCGATGTGGCCCTTGAAATCACCCATGCGGATCACTGCATGTTCCATGTGATCAACGAATCCGTCGGCCAGCCCTTTGCGGTTGCTTTTGCCGGAAATGGAGGGGATGAAAAACAAGAAGAGG
>Ga0316189_10000367_pt1 | contig 44620 bp, 31 predicted proteins | sample LowCovwburrow_MG_FD_204930 | JGI IMG/M metagenome (GOLD analysis project Ga0316189, IMG submission 204930) | Coastal sediment microbial communities from Maine, United States - Lowes Cove worm burrow | ecosystem: Environmental > Aquatic > Marine > Coastal > Sediment | place: USA: Maine... | reverse complement strand
TGACCTTGCGTCACGTTTCGTGACGCGCCGCGCTCCACTTAAGGAGCGCCGCTACGACACTCTGGAGTCCCCAAGATGACCAAGCTTCCAGGCACCAAGACCCACGAGAACCTGAAGGCCGCGTTCGCCGGCGAGTCCCAGGCGAACCGCCGTTACCTCTACTTCGCCAGAGTCGCGGACATCGAGGGCTACCCCGAGATCGGCGGCCTCTTCCGCGACACAGCAGAGGGCGAGACGGGCCACGCCCACGGTCACCTCGACTACCTCAAGGTCGCCGGTGATCCGGCGACCGGTCTGCCGATAGGTCCCACCGACAACAACCTCAAGGCCGCGGTCGCCGGCGAGACCCACGAGTACACCGACATGTACCCGGGGATGGCCAAGACCGCCCGCGAGGAGGGCTTTGAGGAGATCGCCGACTGGTTCGAGACCCTCGCCAAGGCCGAGAAGGCCCACGCAGGCCGCTTCCAGCGGCTCCTCGACGAGCACTTCTAGGGCTCTTTTCGGGCTTTTTTAGCCCTTGCCCCCGATCGAGGCGGCCGGTGGTGCATTGGCACGACCGTGCCGCCTCGTCTACATATGGCGCGAGACATGGGCGAGCCGACCAACATCTCCTACAAGCCGACCGACGGCCTCAGCTACGACCCCAACGATCCCGTCTATTGGGAGGAGGCGAGCCTCGACAAGGAGCTCACCCGGGTCTTCGAGGTCTGCCACGGCTGTCGCATGTGCTTTAAGTACTGCGACTCCTTCCCCAACCTCTTCGATCTGATCGACGACGAGCACGACGGTGACGTCACAAAGCTGACCCGCCCCGAGGTCGACGGGGTGATGGACGCCTGCTTCCAGTGCAAGCTCTGCGAGGTCCAGTGCCCCTACACGCCGCGGGACAGCCACGAGTTTGAGCTCGACTTCCCGAAGCTCGTCCACCGCTACCAGGCGATCCGGGCCAAGCGCGAGGGCCTCTCCCTCCGCGACAAGGTGCTCGGCAACCCCGACACCACGGGCAAGCTCGCCCGCGCGAGCCTCGGCCTGGTCAACGTCATGAACCGGGTCGGCGTCCACCGCTGGTTTTTAGAGAAAGTCGTCGGTATCCACCGCGACAAGCAGCTGCCGGACTTCGCCAGCCAAACCTTCGAGGGCTGGGCCAAGCGCGAGGACAGGATCACCGCGACGGCGACCGGCCCCGACGGCGCCGGCGAGGTCGTGCTCTTCCAGACCTGCTACGTCCAGCACAACGAGCCGCAGATCGGCCGCGACACGGTCGAGGTGATGGAGCGAAACCAGGTCGACATCCGCTGCGCCGCGGGCCTGCGCTGCTGCGGCATGCCAGCCTGGGAGCACGGCGATCTCGAGGGGCTGCGCCGGCAGGCCCAGGCCAACCTCGACCTCCTCACCCCCTTCGTCGAGGGCGGGGCCAAGGTCATGGCGATAAACCCCACCTGCTCGATGATGCTCCGCCGCGAGTACCCCGAGCTTGTCGCCCCCGAGGACCGCGAGCGGGCCCAGGCGCTCGCGGACGCGGTCGTCGACCCGAGCGAATACCTGTGGTCGATCCGCCGTGAGGAGCGCTTCAACACCGAGTTTGAGAGCACCCCCGGCGCGCTCGCCTACCACACGCCCTGCCACCTCCGGGCCCAGGCGATCGGCTTTCGCGCGCGAAACCTCCTGAAGAAGATCCCCGAGGTCGGCGCGGTCTCGCAGGTGATGGAGTGCTGCGGCCACAACGGCACCTACGCGATGACCACCGAGGGCTTTGTCCCCTCACAGCGGGTCGGCAAGCGGGCCTTCGACGGCATGGAGTCGGCCGAGGCCGAGATCTGGGTGACCGACTGCCCGCTCGCCGCCCTCCAGTTCGAGCAGCACGCCGGCGTCCGGCCGATGCACCCGATGACCGTCCTCGCCCGCGCCTACCGCAAGGACGGCTTTGCGACCGGGCTCCAGGCGATCGATCCGGACGCGGAGACAGGCCAGTAGCCCGCTCCGCTGGCGAATCCGCCGATCCGCGAGTAGCCCATCCCCCAGCTAGGAAGAACGACCCATGCCCATCAGCCGCAGCGACATCCTCGACTACGAGACCTACGGTGACGAGCGCCCGACGATCCGCGCCCAGGTGCTGAAGACCAAGGCGCTGCGTCGCCTCGAGGTCGCCGAGGTGCTCACCTTCCTCTTCGAGAACGAGGAGACGATCCGCTACCAGGTGCTCGAGATGGTCCGCGTCGAGCGGCTCGTCCGCGAGTCCGACATCGCCCACGAGATCGAGACCTACAACGAGCTGCTCGGCGGACCCGGCGAGCTCGGCTGCACCCTCCTTATCAGCATCGACGATCCCGAGGAGCGTGACCGCAAGCTCAAGGCCTGGCTCGGCATGCCAGCGCACCTCTACGTCCGGACCTCGGACGGCGAGCAGGTCCGCGCCACCTGGGATCCCAGGCAGGTCGGCGACGACCGCCTCTCGGCGGTCCAGTACCTGAAGTTCCCGGTCAGCGGCCGGACGCCCGTGGCGCTCGGCGTCGACCACCCGGAGCTTTGCGCCGAGCGTCCCCTCAGCGCGGAGGAGCAGGCCGCGCTGGCCTCCGACCTGGCCTTTGGCCATCGTCCAGATGGTGCATCCTAGCTCGACCGCGAACAGCGACAGCTCCTCGACAGCCCCTCGACAACCCCCGCAAGGATCAGGATCAAGACCATGTCCACCGTTGGTACCCAAGCCCCCGACTTCACCCTCCTCAACACCAAGCGCGAGGCCGTCGCCCTCTCGGCGCTCCGCGGCGCCCCGGTCGTCCTCGCCTTCATCCCGGCCGCCTTCACCGGCGTCTGTGAGAAGGAGCTGTGCACCTTCCGCGACGCGCTCGCCAACTTCAACAAGATGAGCGCCAAGGTCTTCGGCATCTCTGTCGACGCGCCCTTCTCGAACGCCGCCTTCGCCGAGAAGAACGGCCTCACCTTCGACCTCCTCTCCGACTACGCGCGCGCGGCCGTCCAGGCCTACGACGTCGCCCACGACGACTTCGCCGGCATGACCGGCTACACCGCCGCCAAGCGCTCGGTCTTCGTGATCGACGGCGAGGGCGTGATCCGCTACCGCTGGGTCGCCCCCAACCCGGGCGTCGAGCCCGACTACGCCGAGGTCCAGGCCGAGGTCGCCAAGCTCGGCTCCGCGGCGTCCTGAACCTCGCCGATAGGTCCACCCGTCGAGGCCCGTTCGCGTCTGCGCGAGCGGGCCTTGTCAGCTCGAGGGGGGCATGTGCGACTCCGCGCGGGACGAGCTGAGACCCCCTGTGATCCGCCGCCGACTGGGCGAGGCTATCCGCCCCCAAGCTTCGAGATCCGTCGCCTGTGCCCCCTCATGGCCCTCTGCTGGGCGGCCGCTTGAGGACTCCGGAACCTCGCACCATGGTTAGGCACGATGCTCTTGCCAACCTGCGAGGCCCCCGCGTGACCAGCGAGCTCGCGCTCTCGGCCGCCTTCGCCAGCGGCGTCGCGGTCCGCTGGTGGCGACGCCGGCAACGACGTCGGAGCTGGGAGCGCGAGCTGACCGCCCTCGACGGCGACGCGTCCGCGATCCCCGATCATCTCAGCCCTGCCCTCGCCCGCCTCGCCCGTCACACGCGGATGGTCCGCCTCCAGCTCGAGACCCCGCTGCGCCGCTACTCGGAGCCCCTCGTCAGCGACACCCCCTGGAGCCGGCGGCGACGCTGCAGCGAGTACGACCTCGCCCTTGCCGACGCACGCCTCGCGCTCTGGGAGTGGCTGAGCTCCTTCCGCGCCCTCACCGAGCCCGATCTCGCGGCCCTGAACGCCCTCGGCCTCTCCCTCCGCCCCTTCCGCGGGGTTCTCTTCCGCACGGGGATCTTTGATCGCACGGTCGACCCCTGGGAGCAGAGCCTCTATCCGGCGGCCCCCGACGCCGAACGCGTCTTCGCCGAGCTGTGCCGGGCGATGCATGAGCTCCACCGCTTCGAGCGCGCGCTCCTCGGCCAGCGCGTCGATCCCTACCGGGCCTAGGACCGAGGCACTCCTGGCCCTAGAGGAAGAGCTGGACCAGGGCCATGACCAGACCGATCGTCGCGATCTGCCAGCAGACGGTGCGCACGTAGGGGATCCCCGAGGCATAGGCCGGGATGTAGGCGATCCGACCGCCGAGGTAGAGTTCCGCGCCGAGGGTGCTCCAAGCGCCCGAGCGACCGCTGACGTGGAGGATGAGGATGACCGCGGCGAAGAGCGGAAACGTCTCGTTGAAGTTGTGCAGCGCCCGGGAGAGGCGACCGGCGATCGCTCGCGGTCGACGCTCCTCATCACGGGCACCGACCGTATAGGCGTTGCCCTCCTGAGCCTTGAACATGAAGCTCTCCGCGCCCACCTGGACGAGACCAAGGATCACCGCGCCCACCAGCATCCAGAGCTCGATCGTCATCGCAAACCCGTTCCGTCCACAACTCTAGCAGACGCCCTTGGCTCGTGAGCGGAGCCCAAAGCTCGTGAGCGGACGAGCTGTGAGGAGGCCAGGCACGAAGCTCTCCGCGCCCACCCAGACGGACCCGGGGTGCACCGTGCCCGCCAGGATCGTCATCGCAGACCCGCCCCGCCCACAACCCTACAACATCCTCGTTTCCGCCAAGGACGGCGTCGAGACCAACATCGTCGTGTTTGCGCGAACCTCTGCCCCGCTCAACAAGTGCGACCGTGGGATCGAAGGTGCGGAGGTCGCCAACCGAATCGTTCCGTTCACGGAGATGTTCTCGACAGCGTGCAGGAGCCTCCAACCTCCCGGCTCGACGAGACCGCGAAAACGCCCGCAATTCATGCGTGCGAGGGCTTTCGCGGACTCCCCCAGGAAACATGATAGTTTTGCCGCGATGATCACCGCTCAACGGAGGAAGTACATGAAGCTGTGGGTCTCTCAGGCCATGGGCCTCACCTTGGCGCTCGGCATGGGCGCCTGCGACTCTGGGAGCAAGGGCGGCGAAGCCGAGGCGAACAAGGTCGTCGTCGAAGGCGCGGCCGCTGGAGCTGACGGCGCTGCGGCTGGCGCTGCCGGTGCGGTCGCCGGCGCCAACGGAGCTGTCGTCGGCGCCGACGGAGCCCGGGCTGCGGTCGGCGCAAACGGTGTCATCGTCGACGCTGAGGGCAACCGCGTCGTGGTCGGGCCAGACGGCAGCGTCGCGGCCGCGAGCGCTGACGGTAGCACTGCGGTCGTCGGCGCAGACGGCAAGGTCACCGCCCGCGCCGCGGACGGGACCAGCGCGACCGTCGTCACCGGCAAGGACGGCGCCAAGGTCGTCGGCAGCAACGGTGAGGTGATCACCACCGACAAAAACGGGGCCAAGGTCGGCGAAGGCAAGGACGCGATCGAGGCGAACAAGGACGGGGTCAAGGTCGGCGGGATCAACGTCGGCGCGGACGGCAACGTCGATGTCCCGGGCCTCGGCTCGATCACGAGCGCGGGCGTCGGGGCCGACGACGAGTAGTCCAGCGCGCCCGGCGACTGCAATCAGCCCTGCGCGTCTGGGACGCTGCGAGGTCCAGACTCTGTAAGCGCAACTGCTCCGGCGACAAATGCAAAAAGACTGCTCCGGCGACTGCCCATAGGTCGCAGAGGTAGACGACCTGCTCCCGGACAAGGAGACGCGAGGCCGCCCCCCAGGGCGGTCTTTCTAGTTCTCGCGCTCGCGGTGCCACGCCGTCCTCCTCGCGCTCTCGGTGTCGCGTTGTCCTGCGCCGTCGCTGTCGCGTTGTCCTGCGCGGCCCTCCTCGCGCGGCCCTCCTCCGCTCCTCGGCCCTCGCCGACGCCGACGCTAACGCCAAGACCACCGCGCCGACCCGTGCCTACGCGATCCAGCCCGTCGCCCGCCCAACACATCTATCGACTGGGACATGTCAACACTTCGACGCCATCCTCCGTGACGCAGACCGTATGCTCGCACTGGGCGCTCCAGCCACCGTCCGCGGTGACGACGGTCCAGCCGTCCCCGAGCAGCCGATGGCGCGCGCTGCCCTCGGTGAGCATCGGCTCGACGGTGAAGCACATCCCCCGGCGCAGTCGCAGGCCGGTCCCGGCGCGGGCGACATGGGAGATGTGCGGATCTTCGTGCATCTTTCGGCCGATCCCGTGCCCGCCGTAGCCGGTGACCACGTCAAAGCCGCTGCGCCGGGCGCAGGCGACGATCGCTGCGCCGATGTCACCAAGGCGGGCGCCGGGGCGGACCACGGCGATCCCCGCGTCTCGGGCCTCCTGGGTCACCTCGACCAGCCGCCTCGCCGCTGGCCGGACCTCGCCGATCAAGAAGGTCTTCGAGGTGTCGCCATGAAAGCCCTCGAACTCGGTGGTCACGTCGACGTTGACGATATCTCCCGCCGCGAGCACGACCGCGTCGCTCGGGATCCCGTGGCAGATGACCTCGTTGCGGCTGGTGCAGACGCTCGCGGGAAAGCCGTGATAGCCGAGCTGGCTCGGCTTGCCGCCGCGCAGGCGAGTGTCCTCGCGGACCCACCGGTCGATCATCGCCGTCGTGATCCCCGGCCGAAGACGCGCGCCGACCTCCTCGAGCGTCGCCGCCGCGACCTTCGAGGCCCGCCGGATCCCCGCGATGTCAGGCTCTGAGTAGACTGTGATCGCCACCTCGAGAGGATCCACAGGCCCGCCCCTGCGCGCCAATACGTTCTCGATCTAGCTCGCTCCTTCGCCGACGCCTCAGGTCCTGGGTATGCGAGTGAGGGCGTGTCCTACCCGACACAGCGCCGCCTCTCCTGACGGCTCCAGCCGCGATACCTTTTTGATCTGCCCCTTGTCGGCCCGAGCAGCCGGGCTCTACGCTGAGCTCCGTGAGCCTGACGCAGATCACCTACTTCGTCGCCGTCGCCGAAGAGCAACACGTCAGCCGGGCCGCCCGCCGCCTGCACATCTCCCAACCGCCGCTGAGCCGTCAGATCCGCAACCTCGAGGATGAGCTCGGGACGACGCTCTTTCGCCGAACGCCGCGGGGGATGGAGCTCCTCCCGGCCGGCGCTCGCTTCCTCGCCCACGCCCGATCGATCCTGGCGGAGGTCGACGCCGCCCGTGAGGCCGTCGCCGAAGCTCGGCCTGAGACGAGGCCGAGGCCGACGCGCCCTCATCGGTCTCGGCGCTAGCTGACCGCAGAGTGCGGCAAGACGAGACGAGACAAGACGAGACGAGACGAGACGAGCAAAGCGGGGGCTGAAGACCCGAGGCCTGTGGCCCCTCGCAGGCCAGGTCGACCACCGCATGATGGGCGAACGCCCGGTCGTCCGAGCAGAGTTCGGCAGCGTTGACCGTCCCGAGCCCGAGGGGGGGGGATCCTCCCGCCATGGTCCGCTCTTCATCCGCGCTCGCACTCCTCGCGCCCATCGCCCTCGCCTGCAACCTGAGCGGCGATATCGCCTCCGAGGGCACGGCCACGAGCAGCACGTCGACGGCCACGGCCACGGTCACGGCCACGGCCACGAGCTCGTCCTCGACCGACGCGCCGACCACCGACGATGGCACGACCTCCTCGACCTCAGAGGTGAGCTCGACCGGCTCGACCGCGGCGGAGTCGACAGGTCCGACCACCGGCACCACGAGGGGGCCGTCGGAGGAGTCCGGCGCACGCTCGCCCTCGTCGTCCCTGCGAGACCCGCCAAGGCTCGCGCGAGGACCCAGAGAAGCCGCGTTTCATCAGAGCCAAGCAGGACCAACGGTTGCAGCGAGAGCGCACAGGACGTTCGCCACAGCCTCCGCGGGGCTTCTGCAAGAGCCTCGCGCTCGCTCGCCCTCTTCGACCCAGGTGACCCCGCCAACGCTCGCGGTACGACCCCCAGAGCCTGCCCAGTCAGAGCTCGCAGCTCCGACGGTTGCCGCGCGAGAGCACTCCGGACGTTCGCATATCCTCCCAGCCGCAGGTCCAGATCGAGGCACGTCAGCATGGCCCCGCCGAAAGCCGAAGGCCCGCTCGAATTCTACCTCGTCGCTCTTTCTCCTCGAGCCGCAGCTCCCTCGTTGCCATGAACGCGCCCTCTCTGCCAAACTCAAGCTCGTGCACCCGCTCCTGAGCGATGAGGGCCAAGCGGCCCTCGAAGAGGCGATCGAGGCGATCGAAGAGCGCTGCGCCGCTGAGGTCGTCGTCGCCGTGCACCGACGGGCAGGCGCCTACGGGCGAGCCCAGGTCGTCCTCGGAGTCCTCGTCGCGCTCCTCGCTCAGGCGTTCTTCCTCTACTCGTCTATCGCGTTTCCCCTGCCGATCTTCCTCGTCGGGCCCTTCGCGCTGGGGCTCCTCGGCAGCCTCCTCGGCCGCCTCCCGGCGCTGGAGCGTCTCTTCGCCAGCCGGGTGCAGATGCGCCTACGGGTCCGAATGGCCGCCGAGGCCGCGTTCTACCGCCACGACGTCAGCCATACGCGGGAGCGTACCGGTATCGTCGTCTACGTCGCCCTCTTCGAGCGACGGGGCGAGGTCGTCGGCGACTCTGGAGTCCTCCGTCAGCGGCCGATCGAGGCCTGGGACGCGGCGGTCGCCGAGCTCGACGCGACCCTCGCCGCGGGCGGCGAGATCGGGGCGGTGACCGCCGCGCTCACTCGTCTAGGCGACGTGCTCTCGCTCTGCCTCCCGTGGCGCAGCGGGGTCAACGAGCTCGACAACGCGGTGCTCGGCGACGGGTGATCCGACAGTGCCCCGCAACATTCGCCCCTCGGAGCTCTTCACCGCGCTCGCCGCGGGCCTCGTCGTCCTCCTCGGGCTGGCGAACGACGCGATCGCAGCCAGACCTGGCGCCGGTCAGAGCTTCAGCTCACCGTCGAGCTCCTCGTCGTCGTTCTCCTCGTTCTCCTCGACCTCCTATCGGAGCGGGTCGAGCAGCGGCGACGGAGCGGACAACGGGTATCTCGTCATCCTGCTCCTCGTGAGCGCGATCGTCGGCCTTGTCGTCTTCACCTTTCGGACCTTCATCGAGATCCGCAAAGAGCGGGAGATCACCGAGCGGATGTACCGCGAGTTCGCCGGCGGCAGGGGTGGCGGCGCGCCGACGACCGGCCCTGCCCTCCAGGAGCGCTCCGCTCGCCCCGTCGCTCGGCTCGCCCGTCGAGCTGGCCCTAGGGTCAGCTCTCGGAGCCTCCTGGAGGACGATCCCGACTTCTCGGAGATCGTCTTTCGCGACCTCGCCTTTCGCCTCTACGCGGAGGCCTATCGCGCCGCAGCGGATCCGCGGGCGGTCGAGTCCCTCGCGCCCTACCTCAGCGCCGAGCTCTGCGACCAGCTCCGCGCCGATCTTCGCGGTGCACGGTGCCGAGCGGCGCTCGTCGGCGAGCTTCGGATCGAGGGGTACACCGCGAGCGAGGAGACCCTCACGATCTCCGTGATCTACACCGGGAATGTCCACCTGGACGACGCACACGGAGGCGGCGAAAAGGCGGTGTACGTGGTCGAGCGCTGGGAATTTTCGCGGCGCAGAGGGGCCCGCACGCGCCCGCCGGAGGCCATCCGCCGCCTCGGCTGCCCGAGCTGCGGGGCGCCCTTTGTCCGCGGGGATCAGCGACGCTGCGCCCACTGTGGCTCCATCGTCGAAGACGGTCGTCTGGAGTGGCGGGCGCAGTCGCGGAGGGTCCTGACCTGGGAGGTTCAGCCGCCGACCGTGACCCATTCGGTCGTCGAGCTCGGCACCGACGACCCGACGATACGTCAGCGCGGCGCCCTGCGACGCCTCGCCGAGCTGACGACGGCCGACCCGTCCGTGACCTCGTCCTCCCTCGAGGATCGTGTGGCGGCGATCTACGCCGCGCTAAACGACGGCTGGAACGCCGACGAACCGCGACGCTTCCGCCCCTACGTCTCCGACGCCCTCTTTGACTACCTCCGCTACTGGCTCTCCGCCTACCGGGCCAAGGGTCTGCGCAACCAAGTCACGTCGATGCGGCTCACGGCGATCCACCTGGCCAAGGTCGAGCGCGACGTCTTCTTTGACGCCGTCACCCTCCGGGTCTTCGCCACCGGGCTCGACTTCACCCTCAGCTCCGACGACCGGGTCGTCTCCGGCTCACGACGGACGGAGCGCGCCTACTCGGAGTACTGGACGCTGATCCGAGGGCGGAGCGCAGCCTCGGCCCCGAGCTCCGACGGGCGCTGCCCTGCCTGTTCGGCGACGCTCGAGCTCAACATGGCCGGCGAGTGCGACGGCTGTGGTGCCCACCTGACCCTCGGGGAGTTCGACTGGGTTCTCTCGCGGATCGAACAGGATGAGGTGTATCGCGGCTGAGGCTGGCCTGCCTCGACTAGCTCGGTCATCGGGCGGGCCTACGGCCCTCCGCGGAGCCGGACCCTGACCGGCGTCTAGGCGGGCGCCGCCTCCGACGTGGCGCTCGCCTCCTGGGCGCTGCTCACCAGCGAGTCGCGGAGCCAACGATGGCCCGGATCGTCGTCAAAGCGCTCGTGCCAGATGATCTGGAGGGTGAATCGCTCGAGCTCGAGCGGCGCCGGCAGGAGCTGGAGCGGATAGTGAGCGGCGAGCTCAGCCGCGAGGATCGTCGGCGCGGTCAGGAGGAGGTCGCTCCGGGCGACGACCATCGGCGCGACCAGAAAGTGCGGGACTCGTAGGGCCACTCGCCGCTGCCGCCCGCTCAGGCCGAGCTTGGTGTCGACGATCGAGCCGTCCTCGCCGAGCGGCGAGATCAGGACGTGGTCGAGCGCGCAGTAGCGATCCAGCGTCAGGTCCTCGGCCCTGGCGAGCTCCGGGTGGCCGACCCTCGCGAGACAGGAGAACCCGTCGGTCAGGAGGGCGCGCTGGCGCAGCCCTGGCCCGCCTACCCGAAGAGCGACGAGCACGTCGACCTCACCGCTCTCTAGGCGAGCTTCACCGCCGCGCAGCTCCAGCGGGCGGACGTCGACGTCGACCCGCGGCGCCTCCCGCCGTAGGCGCTCGATCAGCGGTGGCAAGAGCCGTACGCTGACATTGTCGCCGAGCACCAGGCGAAAGGTCCGGGACGCGGTCGCGGGGTCCCAGCTCACCTCGCCGCTCACAACCCGCTCGAGCTCGCCGAGACCGCGGCGCAGGGGACCGCGGAGCTGCTCCGCCCGCGGCGTCAGGAGCATCCCCCGCGGTCCGCGGACCAAGAGCCTGTCGTCGAAGTGGGCGCGGAGCTGACGGAGCGTGTGGCTCATCGCCGACTGGGTCACGCCGAGGCGAGCGGCCGCGCGGGTGACGTTCGCCTCCTCGAGGAGTACGCCGAGGGCGTGCAAGAGGTTGAGGTTGATCTCGCTCAGCCCCATCGTCACGACCTCCCCTGAACATGAGCTCGCCTCATGTCGACATGAGACCACCTACACTTCACTCATGTCGAGAGGAGGCCCAAGCTCTACGGGAACTCAGCCAACAGGAGCCCAGAGCCATGAGCATCGTCATCAACACCCCCAACGGAACTATCGGCCGCAAGGTCAGCCAGAGCATCCTCGACGCCGGTGAGGCCCTCACCGTCATCTCCCGCACCGCCGACAAGGCCAAGCCCCTCAGCGAGCGCGGCGCGACCCTGCACCAGGGCTCGATCGACGATCCAGAGGTGCTCCGGGCGGCCTTTCGCGGCGCGAAGACGCTCTTCTGGCTGACGCCCCCGGTCGGTCGCCCCGACTACTTCGCCTGGTCGGTCGAGGCCGCGAAGCGGGCGGCGGCGCTCGCCTCCGAGGCCGGGATCCAGCACGTCGTCGTCCTCTCGAGCATCGGCGCCCAAAACGGGCCCGGCACTGGCCCGGTCGGCTGTCTGCTCGAGATCGAAGATCTCTTCCGGGCGAGCTTCGCCAACGTCACCGTCCTCCGGCCGGGCTTCTTCATGGAGAACCTCTTCCGCGACCTGGCGACGATCCAGAGCATGGGCACGATCTTCACCCCGCTCCCCGCCGACGCGAAGGTGCCGATGGTCGCCGCCGATGACATCGCCGCGACCGCCACCGCGGCGCTGCGCCAGCCCGGCTCCGGGCATCGAACCATCGGCGTCCACGGACCGACAGACCTGAGCCAGCGCGACGTCGCGGCGCTCGTCAGCGAGGCCTGGGGTCGGCCGGTCAAGCTCGTCCCGGTCAGCCTCGAAGACGCCCGCGCCGGGATGGTCCAGGCCGGCCTGCCCGAGTTCGCCGTCGACATCGTCATCGAGATGTTCGCCGCTGCGCGCGACGGGCGGATGAACGCCGCCGAGCCCCGGACCGCAGAGACGACCACGCCGACGAGCTTCGCCGAGTTCGCCCGGACGACGCTGGTCCCGGCCTTGAACAGCGCCGCCTCCTAGAAACGGCCGCAGAGAAAGACGAGAAGAAGACCCTCCGCTGCGACATGCAGCGGAGGGTCTTTCTTTTGCCGTGTGTTCGCGGAGTTCCTGGCGACGCGGCCCAGCGTCCACAGGAGCAGACGCAGAGCGCAGGACCCCTACTTCTCGGGCTTCTGCATCGCCGTGCGCGCGGGCCCGTACTGCACCGGCCAGCGGGCAGCGTCCCCCTCATAGCCCTGCTCAAAGGCCGCCCGCAGGGTGAGGTAGGGATCGGCGAGGTGGGGCCGGGCGAGGGCGCAGAGATCAGCGCGGCCCGAGGCGACCACGGTGTTGATGTGATCCCAGCCCTGGATGTTGCCGACCGCCATCGTCGGGATCCCGACCTCGTTGCGGATCCGGTCGGCGAAGGGCACCTGGAACATCCGCCCGTAGACCGGCTCCCCCTCGGGGACCGTGCCGCCGCTGGAGACGTCGATGATGTCGACCTCGGCCTCCTTGAGGAGCGTCGCGACGATCACCGCCTCGTCCTCGGTCAAGCCGCCCTCCGCCCAGTCTGAGGCGGAGATCCGCACCGAGAGCGGGCGCTCCTCCGGCCACGCCCCCCGGACCGCGCGCAGCACCTCCAGGGGAAAGCGCATGCGCTCCTCGATCGCCCCGCCGTAGTCGTCGCCCCGGCGGTTGGTCAGCGGCGAGATGAACTCCGCGAGCAGATAGCCGTGGGCCATGTGGACCTCGACGAGGTCAAAGCCGGCGTTGCAGGCCATCTCGGTCGCGCGCACGTAGTCGACGATCACCCGATCCATGTCCGCGCGGTCCATCGCCTTGGGCGTCGGGTTGCCCTCCGACCAGGGGAGCGCCGACGGGGCCATCAGCTCCCACGCCTGTCCCTCAGGCAAGGCCTCGTTGTTGCCCTCCCAGAGCCGCCTAGCCGAGCCCTTGCGCCCGGCATGCCCGAGCTGGACGCCGATCTTGGCGCGGCTGTGGCGGTGGACGAAGTCGACGATCCTTCGCCACCCCTCCTCGTGCTCCGGCTTGTAGAGCCCGGTGCAGCCGAGGGTGATCCGACCCTCGCGGCTGACGCCCGTCATCTCGGCGATCACCAGACCTGCGCCGCCGAGGGCCCGCGAGCCGAGGTGGACCAGGTGCCACTCGTCGGGGCTGCCGTCCTCGGCCGAGTACATGCACATCGGCGAGACGACGACGCGGTTGTTCAGCTCCATCCCGCGGAGCTTGAAGGGGGTGAACATCGGCGGCGGCGCAGCCTCGTCCTCCGGGACCGACATGCCGATCCTGGCGGCGAACCACCGATCGACGGCGTCGATGTAGCCGGGATCCCGCAGGCGCAGGTTGTTGTGGGTCACCCGCTTGGAGCGGGTCATCATCGACACGACCATCTGCTCGGGATCGAAGCCGCTGTAGCGACCGATCTCCTCGAACCACCGCTGCGAGACCTTCGCCGCCCGCTGGAGCTTGGCGACGTCGAGCCAGCGCGCATCGTAGTAGGAGGCGAGCGCCTCGGGGATCGTCGCCTCGCGCTTGACCGCGTCGACGAGGACGATCGCGTCCTCCATCGCCAGCTTGGTCCCGGAGCCGATCGAGAAGTGGGCCGTGTGCACGGCGTCGCCGATGAGGACGATGTTGCCGTGCGACCACCTCTCGCAGGTGATCGTCCGAAACGAGATCCACGCCGACTTGTTGGTCATCAGGCCATGACCGTCGAGCTCCGGGGCGAAGAGGCGCTCGCAGTAGGCGACGCCCTCGTCGACGGACATCGTGTCGAGCCCGGCCCGCCGCCAGGAGTCCTCGTCGGTCTCGACGATGAAGGTGCTGGTGTCATCGTCGAAGGGATAGGCGTGGACCTGGAAGAGCCCGTCGTCGTTCTCGCGGATGATGAAGGTGAAGGCGTCAAAGCGCTTGCGGGTGCCAAGCCAGATAAATTTGGCCCGACCAGGGACGATCCTCGGCTTGAAGACGTCCTTGTGCTCCTCGCGGATCCGCGAGTTGATCCCGTCGGCGGCGACGATGAGATCGCAGTCGGAGAATTGCTCGAGCCCTTCGCACTCCGTCTCAAAGCGGAGCTCGACGCCGAGCTCTGCGCAGCGGGCCTGGAGGATCTGGAGCAGACGACGACGGGCCAGGCCGCAAAAGCCGTGGCCCCCGGAGCGGATCACCCGCCCCTTGAAGTGGGTGTCGATGTCGTTCCAGTAGGCGAAGGCTTCGCGGATCCGGGCGAAGCTCTCGGGGTCCGCCGCCTCGATGTTGCCGAGGGTCTCTTTGGAGAAGACGACGCCCCAACCAAAGGTGTCGTCGGGCCGGTTACGCTCGATGACCGTGACCTCGGCCGCGGGGTAGGCCTTCTTGAGCAGGAGGCTGGCGAAGAGCCCACCCGGGCCCCCGCCGATGACTGCGATCTTCACGGGCTTCGCTCCTTGGCGGCGATCCTTCGCCGTCCGTCGCCATGGTAGTCAGCCGCGGCCGCGAGAGCGGGTAGCGGCCCGCGCAACCCCAGCGGTGACAAGTGAGAACACTTACGATACTCGCGACTGCCGCGACGACGCGGTCCTCCAGCGGCCGCCGACACGGAGCCGTGTATGCTCGCGGCCATGTCGGCGCCGCCCGAGAGGTCGCCCAGCGATCACCTCCTCCTGATCGCCTTTGTCTTCTCCGGCGCCGCGGCCCTCGGCTACGAGCTCCTCTGGACCCGCCTCCTCGCCCTGACCTTGGGTCATGAGACGCTCGGCGTCTACGGCACCCTGGCGGGCTTTTTCGCCGGGATGGCCGTCGGCGCGGCGCTCCTGCACAAGCGGGCGGCCGGGGGCCCTTCGCCGCTGCGCCTCTTCGTCACTCTGGAGATCATCGCCGCCCTCTTCGCCCTCGCCTCGCCGGATCTGCTGCGGCTCCTCGCCGCCGAGCTCCCCGCGCTCCTCGGGCCTATCGCCGGCGACAACCAGAGCAGCGGCGCCCTCGTCCTCTCGCTCGTCGTCGCCACCATCGTCCTCCTGCCGGGGACCCTCTGCCTCGGCGCCACCCTGCCCGCCCTCGTCGCCGCCCACCGCCGGGCCCGACCCGGAGATGGCGGACCGCGGGGGCTCGGCCGCCTCTACGCCGCCAACACCCTCGGGGCGACGATCGGGGTTCTCGCGACCGTCTACCTCCTGCTGCCGGCGCTCGGCTACCGGCTCGGCGCCGTCGCCCTCGCCGGCCTCGGCCTGACCGCGGCGGGCCTCGCCTACCTCTGGGGAAAGCGCAGAGGCTCGATCCCTGCGCCCCTGGACGCGGCGACCGAGGCCAGCCTCGCGCCGACGATCGACACCTCCCGCGACCCCGACCCCGATCTTTTGGTCGAGCGCTGGCCGCTGCACGCCCTCGCCTTCGGCACCGGCCTGGTCGGCGTCGGCCTCGAGGTGGTCGGCCTCCAGATCCTCAGCCAACGCCTCGAGAACACGGTCTTCACCTTCGCCGATGTGCTCGCGATCTATCTCATCGCGACCGCGATCGGCGCGGCGATCTACCAGCGCCTCGCCCATCGGGCGACCGGAGGACGACCGGCGACGGTGATCGCCCTCCTCCTCCTCGCCCTCGCCGGCTCGGTCGTCATCGCCGCGGTCGGCCTCGGCGCGAGCCCTGCCCTGGTCGACGCCTGGATCCCGAAGGGAGCGAGCCTCGGCGAGGCCGTGGTCGGCGAACTGATGGTCGCGGGCGCGGTCTTCGCGATCCCCGCGGCGCTGATGGGCGCCCTCTTCAGCCACGTGATCGGCCTCGTCGCCGATCGCGGGGCAGGCCGAGCCTACGCCCTCAACACCCTCGGCTCGGCCTTCGCCCCCTTCGTCTTCGGCCTTGGAGCTATCCCCACCTACGGCTACAGCGACTCGCTCTACATCGTCGCCTACGCCTACCTGGCGCTCTACATCGGCTTTTGCTGGATCCGCCGCTTCCCGACCAAGTGGCTGATCGCCGGGGTCCTCGCGGTCGTCACCGCCACCGCCATCGGCCCGCGCTCGCTCATCCTCATCGAGGATGACGAGGGCTGGTCGATCGTCGAGCGCCGCGAGACGCTGCACGGGATCGTCACGGTCAGCGAAGAGCTCGCTGCGCCGGCCAGCGCCGCCGACCTCCCGAACGGCGAAACACCGCCGTCGCTGCGCCGCCTCCAGGTCGGTCAGCACTTCCGGATGGGCGGCGCCCGCTCCTTCGGCGAGCGGCGGATGGGGCACCTCCCGCTCCTCATCGCCCCCGACCCGAGCGAGGCGCTCTTCTTGGGGATCGGCGCAGGCGCGACGGTCGGCGCCGCGGCGGACTTCGACGCGAGCATCGTCCGCAGGGTCGAAGCGATCGAGCTGGTCCCCGAGGTGCTCCAGCTCCTCCACCATTTTGCGGCGATCAACAACCGGATCTACGAGGATCGACGCTTCTCCCTGCGCAGCGCCGACGCCCGCCGGGCGATCGCCGCCCGCCCCCCCGAGGCGACCCTGCCCCTCGTCGTCGGCGACCTCTTTCACCCCGGCCGCGACGGCGCCGGCTCCCTCTACACCGAGGAGCATTTTTCGGCGATCCGCGAGCGCCTCACCCCGGGCGGCGTCTACTGCCAATGGCTGCCGCTGCACCAGCTCGACGAGGCGAGCCTCGCGGCGATCGTCCGCACCTTCCTCGGGGTCTTCGACGACACCCACGCCTTCCTCGGGATCTACAACGCCCAGACCCCGGCGCTCGCCCTCGTCGGGACCCAGCCCAAGGCCGACGGCGGCGGGCTGGAGCTCGACCTCGAGACGCTAGGCCGGCGCTTCACCACGGCCAACCTGACGATCACCGATCCCCGCGATCTCCTCGCCGCCTACATGCTCGACCGCAGCGCCCTCGAGGACCTCGGCGGCGAAGGTCCGGTCAACCGCGACCTCGAGCCGCTGGTCGTCTTCAGCGCGCCGCGGGCGGCCTACGCCGCCGACGCGAGCCTCGGCGCGGACAACCTGGCGCGGATCCTCGACCTGCGCGTCGACGCCCCGGCCTCGCTCCTCCGCGGCGAGAGCACGGCCGTCGCCGACCTGCTCAAGGCCTCGGCCTCCTACCGTGCGGCCCTCGACCACTACCTCCGCGGCGAGATCTCTCGCGCCCGTCTGGGCATCGCCAACCCTGGGCTTGAGGGGATCGCCCCCTACCTCGCGGCCTATTCCGCCGACCCCTCGTTCCCGCCGGCGCGGGGGCTCCTCTACGCCGCCGCCGCGGCGGATCCGGAGATCGCCGCCGCCGTCCTGCCGACGATGATCGAGGTCACCCCGAACGAGCCCCGGGTCTACCAGGCCTATCTCCAGCACCTCCAGCGCAGCGGTGATCGTGCGGCCTTTGATCGGGTCCTAGAAGAGGCGCGGCGCCGCTTCGACCGACCTGCCCCTGGGGTCCGTGAGGCGCCGACAACCCCCTCCCCCGGGACGAGTGCGCCGCCCGGGGCTGGCACCTCGGACGCTCCTCCGGAGCCGCCCGCCGGCGCGGTGCCGGCAACGGCTCCGAACAGCGACAGCGCGGAGGCGAGCACCGCCGCCGCCGATATCGAAGCCCCGTAGAGCCTCTTCGTCTGGGGCTCCTCCGACCTCGCGCGCGGCGAGACGCCAACGGAGGCAACTTCGAGCACGAACCTCAAAGCGTGGGCCCGCGCCTCAAGCTGAGGCATGGGTCGCGACCCCGAGCTATGGTGGCCCACACCTCGATGTTCGGGATCCTCAAGCGCCTCCGCAGGCGACGCCTCCGTCGCCAACCCTTCCCGCCGGCCTGGCGAGCGATCGTCGAGCGCAACCTCCCCTTCTTCGCCCGCCTCAGCGCCGACGATCGCGAGGAGCTCGAGCTCCTGATCATGATCTTCATCGCCGAGAAGAGCTTTGAGGGCTGCGGCGGCCAGACGATCGACGACGAGGTCCGGGTGACGATCGCCGGCCAGGCCTGCCTCCTCCTGCTCCACCGCGACACCGACGTCTATCCCCGCCTCGACGTGCTCCTCGTCTACCCGACGGCGGTCGCGGTCGAGCGCGAACAGAGCGACGGCTTCATCGTCAGCACCGGGCGGCGGGTCCACCTCGGCGAGTCCTGGACCCGGGGCATGGTCATCCTCTCCTGGGACCACGTCCTCTCCGGCGCCCGCAACCCCGACGACGGCGACAACGTCACCCTCCACGAGCTCGCCCACCAGCTCGACGGCGAGGACGGGACCATGGACGGGACTCCGCGCCTCGCCGCCTGGGCCCGCTACAGCTCCTGGGGCGCGGTGCTCAGCGACGAGTACGCGACCCTGCGGAGCAAGCTCGAGCGCGGCCGTCGCTCCGACATCGACGCCTACGGTGCGACCAACGAGGCCGAGTTCTTCGCCGTGATCACCGAGATGTTCTTCGAGAAGCCGGTGTCGATGCGCCGCCGCCACCCCGAGCTCTACGCCGAGCTCCAGGCCTTCTTCCGTCAGGATCCCGCGAGTTGGGGCGGAGCGGCGGACGGCAGCGAGGCGGCGGGCGACCCAGGGGCGACCGAGAGTGCGCGGCGTAAGCCACGTCGAAAGTCTCGGCGCACCTCGAAACCCAAGCGGCGTCGCTGAGCGCCGTCCTCGGCCTCCCGCGACCTCCCGGCAGGCTTGGCACAGTTGGGGGCACACGCCTCGCCATCGGCGGCTCCCCGCGGAGCACGTCGCCGAGCGCCGCTCAGCCCTGGGCCCCAGGCCAGGAGTCCGACTGACCCTGGACCGGCCGGGACGGCTGCGCAGGCTCCGGGTAGCGCGAGCACATCTTCTCCCAGAGGCCGCGGACCCGCGCGACCTCGGGGTCAGACTGGATCTTCGCCGCCCGCTGGGCGAGCTTGCGCCGACCTTCGTCGCAGATCTGCCAGGCGCCCTGGTCCTGCCAACCGCCGGCCCTGGTCCGGTAGCCCGAGGGCGCCGGGCGGTAGGCGAGCTCGCCGAGGCGCTGGGTGAAGTCCATCAGCAAGCGCGCCTTGTCGAGGTTGGCTGAGCTCCCCTGGATGTCGCCGAGGCTCCACGCGACCTCTTCCATCGTCGCCGCGCCGGTCTCTGGATCCTCGTACTCGATGGTCATCATGATCCAGTCCTCGGGGCGGAGCTTGCCGCCGCGGGCCATCACCTCTGAGAAGAAGAGCTGTGAGGTGTTGGCGAAGTAGTGGATCGCCTGGACCTCTTCTTTCACCGCCGAGGCCTCCTCGCCGTAGAAGACGTTCATCCGCAGCGAGGGCGGGAGGTGGAGCTGAAAGTGGACGTCGAGGGCGGTGGTCTCGAGGAGCGAGACAAAGCGCCCGCCGAAGACCGCGTCGACCTCCTGCTCAGAGCCGAGGAAGACGTAGGCGCCCTTGCCCCGCTCGGTCAGCCTGTCCAAGAGCTCATCGTTGAAGTCCGAGCCGACGCCGACGCCGGAGAGGCGGATCCGTCGATCGTCGTAGTACTTGCCGACCATCGCGATCGCCCGCGAGTCGGTGACGCCGGTGTTGGCGAGGGCGTCGGTGACCAGCATGACCCGGTTGGAGTAGGTCGGCTGGTAGGACCTGTCGGCGAGCTGGTAGCCCTGGCTGAGACCGCTGTAGAGATCGGTCGAGCCCCGGGGCCTGAGCCCCTCGATCGCCTTCTCCAGCACCTGCGGGCGGTCGCGGCCGACGACGTAGTTGTGCAGGGGCGAACAGACGTTGTGATCAAAGACCACCATGTTCACCAGATCCCCCGGCTTGAGCTCGGAGACCATCCGCCGCAACCCCTGCTTGAGGTAGTTCATCCGCCCCTCGTCGGCCATCGACCCCGAGCGGTCGATGACGAGGGTGAGCGCGCCGTTTCGCCGGGTGTTGCGGTCCATCGGCCGCCCCTTGACCGCCAGCGCGAGGTCGTAGATTCCCCCCTTGTCGGGGTTTTGCCCGATATGGGCGACGACCGAGAAGTCATCGGTCTCGGCGACCGGGATCGTGTCGAACGAGAAGTAGTTGAGCAGCTCATGCGGCCGGATGTGCTCGGGCGGCAGCGGCAGGTAGCGATCGATCGCATAGAGGATCCGCTGCGCCGACGAGAGGCTCATCGTGTCGTCGTTGGAGAGATAGGTCGCCTGGCCCCAGTCCTGGTACTGCGCCTCGGCGTTCTCCATTCGCTCCGCCGGACTCTCGACCGCGATCATGTCGCCGCCGTGGTAGTCGCCGTCGTCCACGCCCTCGTCGTAGGCTGCGGGCTCCTGCTCGGCCATCGGCATCGACGGCGGCGCCTCGGCGCTCATGCTCGTCCCGCCGCGCTTGTCCTTGCGCTTGGCTCGCTTGTCACGTCGAGAGGTACCGGCCGTGCGCCTCTTCGTTTGAACCTCGACCGGGGCGCTCTCGGGCTGCGGCGCCGGCGAGGCGTCGACGAACCCAGCGCTCGAAGGAGGCTCCGCCGCGGGTGCAGCCGCGCCCGAACCACGACCATAGCCCTGGCTGGAGCCCCCCGAGGCCACGTTGCCGCTGGTCTTGCCGAGACCGCCGAGCCCGTTCGCCGAGCCACCTCCAGAGCCACCTCCGCCCTTGGCGGAACCGCCATAGGGCACGTTCTTGTAGCCGCTCGAGGCGGTCTTCTTCTTCGGCCTCTTCGGCTTGTTCGGCTTCGTCACCGGGCCCCGCGTCGGGCTCGGCCTAGGCCGGGCCCGCCCGTAGCACTGGTCGACGCGATCGACCAAGCGCGGCAGGGAGCGCAGATCGGGCGGCGGAGGCGGCATCGTCCGGGCATGCGAAGGATGCGTGCGCGGCGTGAAGACGTGGGCCGGGCCCGTATAAAAAGCGTTGCCCGGATCGACGGCGAGCGGATCCTCAGTCCCGCCGCCGCCCTCCGCTCCTGTCCCGCCGCCGACGATCGGCGTCACGGTCCCGGAGGTGCGACAGCCCGGGAGGGCGAGGGGGAGGGTCAAGAGGATCGTCGTCAGCCAGCTTCGCATGTCGTCTTCGCTCCGTTGTCGCCCCCTGAACGCGGGCGACAGCCAGTCCATGACACCCCAAAAACAGAAAACCTGCGAAGCCCCAAGAACACCGTTCAGTGCCGAACACGCGCCTATTCTCGGCTCTCGGGAGGGCGCTATGCGTTCTCGCGCCGAGGTCGACGACGCCGATCGACTCGCTCGGCGTCGGCCTCCCGCCCGCGCCCTGCCCCGCGGTCCTGACGACCTGGCGCAGAGCCAGGAGAACCTGGGACTTCACGACGACCTCCCCGCAGACATCCCCATCCAATCCGCAGACGATCCTGTCGACCGCTCGACAATCCTGCGACGATAGAAGCCGTGGGTGATCATCGCGAAGCCAGGGTCGAGGAGCTCCAGGTCGAGGTCGACGCGCTGCGCGGTCAGCTCAAGGCCTCAGAGTCGGCGCACGAGATCTTTCGCGTCCTCTTTGAGCACTCGTCGGACGCCCACCTCGTCTTCGACGACACCGGGATCATCGACTGCAACAACGCCGCGATCGCGATGCTCGCCTGCGAGGACAAGGCAGAGGTGCTCCAGCTCCACCCCGCCGTGCTCTCCCCCGAGCGCCAACCAGACGGCCGCCTGTCGATGGAGAAGAGCGTCGAGATGGACGGCCTCGCGCGGCTCCACGGCTACCACCGCTTTGAGTGGATGCACCGGCGGATGACCGGCGAGCTCTTCCCGGTCGAGGTGACGCTGACCCCGGTCGTGCTGGCCAGCGGAGGCGCGCTCTTGGGCGTCTGGCATGAGCTGACCGAGAGCAAGGCCCGCGAGGCCGAGCTCATCGCCCAGCTCGAGGTGATCCGCGAGCAGAGGCAGGAGATCCTCCGCCTGAGCATGCCGATCATCGAGGTAGGCGACGGCCTGCTGATGTTGCCGATCCTCGGCGCGCTCGACGAGCGCGCGCTCAAGAGCCTGATCGAGCCGGTGCTCATGGAGATCGGTCGCCGCGGGGCGAGCACCCTGCTCATCGATCTCACCGGCCTCCGCGACGCCGACGGCACGACGGCGATCCACCTCACGCGGCTGCTCGCGGCGATCGGCCTCCTCGGCGTCCAGGGGATCATCGTCGGCGTCCGCGCCCAGACAGCTCGCGCCTTCGTCGAGGCCGAGACACCCCTCCAAGGGGTCCCGATCTACGCGACCATGCGCGAGGCGCTCGCCCGGACGCGCCAGGCGAAGCAGAAGCAGAAGCAGAAGCAGAAGCAGCGCTGAGGTGTTCTCTCGGACACCCGCCGACAGACGTCTCCTCGGACACCCGCCGAGCGCCCTCCTCTCAGACGCCATCAGAGACATGTCTCTTCAGACACCATCTCAGGTATATCCTCTCAGACACTCGCCGAGACGAGTTCGAGGACGACATCGCGATCCGAGAAGGGTCGCCGCTCGCCACAGCGCGTCTGCCCGCGCTCATGACCCTTGCCGGCGATCAAGACGACGTCCTCGGGTCCCGCCTCGCCGAGGGCCTCCGCGATCGCCCGCCGTCTCTCGGGACGACGGCGAAGCTCGGCCCCCCCCCCGCGAGCGCCGGCGAGCAGCCCCTCGGCGATCTCTTCCGGATCTTCGTCACGCGGGTTGTCGTCGGTGATGATCGCGAGATCAGCGAGGCCGCTGACCGCCGCCCCCATCGGCGCCCGCTTGCCCGGGAAAGTCCCCCCTCCCGCGCCGAAGACGACGATCAGCCGCGACCCCCTCGCGAGCTCCCGCGCCGCTGTGCAGACCCGGAGGAGCGCATCCGGTGCGTGGGCGTAGTCGACGATCACCAGCGGCCGCTCGGCGACCACCTCAAAGCGCCCCGGCAGCGGCGCGAGGCCGGCGATCCCAGCCCGGACGTCAGCGCCGGCGATCCCGGCCGCGAGGGCGGCACCGGCCGCTGCGAGGGCGTTCTCCGCGAACACCTCGCCGGCCATCGCCACCTCGAGAGAACCACCGAGCTCCCGCGCCAGCGCCGAAGGGGCGAGCCGCACAAGCGTCCCCAAGGCCGAGACCTCGACGCGCTCGGCGGCCAACGCCGGCGTCCGCAGGAAAGGCCCGCGGCTCGGCGCCCCGTACCAGAGCCGCTCGACGTCCGCGGGGATCACCTGATCGAGGAGCTCGCAGACAGGATCGCAGGCGTTGAGCACCGCCGTCCGCCCCGGGCCGAGGTGGACGAAGAGCTGAGCTTTGCTCGCCAGGTAGTGCTCCCACGACCCGTGGGTCGACAGGTGATCTTCGGAGAGGTTGGTGAAGACGCCGACGTCAAAGCGCCAGCGCTGCGCATGACCGCGGGCGAGCACCTGGCTCGTCAGCTCGACCGCCGCCCGCTGACAGCCGCCGCGCCCCGCCTCCTCAGCGAGCGCCAGGAACGCGTCCCAATCCCCCGGGGTCGGCACCTCGCGCCCGCCGAGCCGATAGCCGAGCGTCGTCGCGCTCAGCACGGGGTGGCCGTCAACACCCAGCGCTGCGGCGACAAGCGCGGTCGTCGAGCTCTTGCCGTTGGTCCCGGTCACGCCGACCGTCGTCCACGCCTCCGCCCAGGGAAACGCTGCAGAGACCGGCCGCGTCGCAAGCACCATGACGACGAGGATTCGCCGGCACCCGGGCGCCGGTCAAGCCCCCAGGGGTCGCCAGCCCCGCTTGGACCGCGAGCGCAGAGGTCGTGACGTCCGCCGCGATCCAGGCTAGTTTGCGCCGACCATGCACGAGACCTCCAGCGTCGGCATCCTGACCAGCGGCGGCGATGCTCCCGGGATGAATTCAGCGGTCCGTGCGGCCTTCCGCTCGCTCAAGATGCGGGAGCCCGACCGCGAGATCCTCTTCTTCCGCGAGGGCTTTCGCGGCCTCGCCCGCCGCCTCGACTCCTCCTCCGACCGCAACGTCGATCGCCGCGCAGTTCGCGACATCATCCACCGCGGCGGCACCTTCCTCGGCACCGGACGGGTCCCGGAGCTGGTCCTCCCCGACGCCGACGCCCCCGATCGCGATGACAGGCTCGCCGCCCGCGAGGCCTTCCTGAAGGTGGCGGTCGCCAACCTCTACCAGATGAACCTCAGCCACCTCGTCGTCGTCGGCGGCGACGGCTCTTTCCGCGGCGCGCGGCTGATCGCCGACACCTTCCGCGAGACCTTCCCCAAGCGGCCCTTCTCGGTCGTCGGGATCCCGGCGACGATCGACAACGACATCTTCGGCAGCCAGTACTCGATCGGCTTTGACACCGCGCTCAACAACGTCGTCGACGCGATCCGCAAGATCCGCGACACGGTCGAGTCGCACAAGCGGGCGATCATCCTCGAGGTCATGGGCAACACCTCGGGCTGGCTCGCGCTCCAGTCTGCGATCGCCGGCGGCGCGGCGATCGTCGCGATCCCGGAGGTCGAGGCGACCCACGACCACGCGGCGATCGTCAGCCGCCTCGCCGCCGGGGTCCGCCGTGACTACCGGTACTTCATCATCGTCGTCGCCGAGGGGGTCCAACGGATGCTCCCGGACTGGTCGCAGCGCCTCGCGGAGAAGATCGAGCACGACACCGCGACCCGCGACGTCCTCGGCGCGCCGATGGAGGTCCGGATCAATTCGATCGGCCATCTCGCCCGCGGCGGCAGCCCCAGCGCCTTCGACAACACCCTCGCCGGTCTCCTCGGCTCGGCCGCGGCCGACGTGATCCAGCTCGGACATCTCCCCGGCGAATCCCCCATCGAAGGGGATGTCGTCGTCGGCTGCCGCGGCCCCTACCCGGTCGTCCACCCGCTCTCCGAGGTGGTCGCCAAGTCGCCGCGCCTGGTCACCGAGGAGAGCCCGCTCTTCCAGCTCTCCCAAAAGCTGATGCTCCAGGCCGCTCAGCCCTTCTAGTCCGCTCATCCTGCGCTTCGTCGCTTCGTCGCTTCGTCGCGTCGTCGCTTCGCCGCGTCGTCGCTTCGCCGCGGACGCTTCGCCGCGGATGCTTCGGCCTCGGCGCGCCCGACCACGGTCAAGCACCGGCAAGCCATCGCTCCGACGTGCGCCCCTTCACCTGCTCGACCGCGTCGACAGAGCGTTCAGCAGGCGCGCGCGCGCGCCTTGCATCATCCGGGGAGGGCAGCCACAATTGCCGGCCCCTCGACCAGAAAGCCGCTCGGACCATGCCCTCCCTTCCCCGTGAATTCTACGAGCTCATCCGCGACGCCGACCTCCCGCTCGACGACGAGTCTAGCGAGCCGCTAGAGGAACTCTCCGCCGCGCAACTTCAGATCGTCGCCAAGCAGGCGGTCGATCTCCTCGGCGCTGGCTGGGGCTCGCTCCTCGTCGACCTCGGCGTCCCCCGCGAGTCGCTCGTCACACCGATCACCAGCGCTGAGCTCCGCGACAACCCCCGCTACCAGTCGTTGGTCAAGGGAGAGCATCGCCTCGCCCCCTCCTCCCCCAACGACCCAGCGAACCCGCTGGTTCTCCTGGTCCAGCGCGCGTTTCAGGCGGTCGCCGGTCGAAGCTCTGGCGCGCCCAAGGAGTTCGCCCTGCCGATCTGGGGCGCTGACGGCTCCTTCGGCGGGGAGACGGCCAAGGCGATCACCGCCCTCCAGCGGCTCCGGGCGCTCGACGGCATCCCCAGCGTCTTCGCCCAGGGCGAGGCGATCGCGCTCCTGGCGATGCTCTCGGCCCACCCACAGGGCCCCGACCTCTTCGCCCCGGTGCTCGTCGACGACGACGGCGATGCGGACACGCTCGGCCGGCTCAACGTCACCCAAGAGGCGGAGCTCAGCCCCGCGGTCGCGCGGATCGTCTCGATCGCCACCGCGATCACCGAGGCGACCTCCGCTCCCTTCACGATCTCCGTCCAACGCAAGGTCTACACCTATAAGGCCGACCACTTCGGCGTCCCCCCGGCCTACAAGGGGCTCCTACGAGCGCCTGGGGGGATCGCCTACGGGCTCCGCCCCGGCCACGAGTATTGGAAGTGCAACATCTTCGGCGGGACCGTGCTCGCCCTCGCTGAGGTCCCGGTCCCCAGCCACCGCGTCGGCAAGTTCCGCCACTTCCCCCGGGCGGAGCGCTTTGGCGAGAAGCTCGGTCGCTCGCGGGGCTGGAAGCTGATCCATCATCTCGATCACCGCGATCCTGCCAACCCCGAGGCTGCTCTCATCGGCGAACCCCAAAACGCCGAGATCCGGGCGATGCTCGCCGACATCCGCCCCGGCGATGTGTTCTTCGCCGACAACCCGGGACCGCCCGGCAGCGACGGCGGCCATACACGGATCTGCACTGCCCCTGCCGCCGCCGACGACCCCGACGTCGCGCCCCTCTTCGCCCAAGCGCGGCGCGAGGCGGCGATGACCAGCCGCGACGGTATGATGCGGGTCTCCAACGGGCGGCAGATCCAGTTCTGGGTCGTCCGCTACATCGGCTGACCCGTCGGAGCAGGTCCCCGCAAGAGCCCCGCCGGACCTGCCGGCGGAGCGCCCCCCCCGGAGAAAACCCCCCGCACTAGCCCCCCTAGAGCTGTCAGCGGAGCAGCGCCACAACGAGAGACCGCTCGTCTGCCGCCCACGACAGAGTTCTCCGCGCCAACGAGAGACCGCTCGTCTGCGCCCGCGGCAGAGTTCTCGCGCTTGGCGCACTCGTCCGCCTCCGACCTCCGACCCCCAGGTCACGACCCTGACATAGTCTTCCCTGCGCCCGCCGCCGAGCTGTGCCATCCTCGGCTCCCTCGAGGAGAGCGACGATGGCGGCCTACGACTACGACCTATTCACTATCGGCGCAGGATCGGGCGGTGTCCGAGCATCGCGGCTCGCGAGCGCCACAGGAGCCCGAGTCGCGATCGCCGAGGACCGCTACCTCGGCGGCACCTGCGTCAACGTCGGCTGCGTCCCGAAGAAGCTCTTCGTCTACGCGGCGCACTTCCGCGAGGAGATCGCCGACGCGGCCGGCTACGGCTGGAAGGTCGGCGAGCCGGACTTTGACTGGCCGACGCTCGTCGCCAACAAGGACCGGGAGATCGAACGCCTCGGTCGGATCTACGAGCGGATCCTCAGCAACGCAGGGGTCGAGATCATCGACGGACGGGCGACCATCATCGACCCCCACACCGTCGAGGTCGCGGGCAAACGCTACACCGCCGAGCGGATCCTCGTCGCCACCGGGGGCACGCCGGTCGTCCCTGAGCTCCCCGGCTCCGAGCACTCCTTCACCTCCAACGAGGCCTTCTACCTCCCCGAGCTGCCCAAGCGGATGGCGATCGTCGGCGGCGGCTATATCGCGATCGAGTTCGCGGGGATCTTCGCCAACCTCGGCGTCGAGGTCACGCTCCTCTACCGCGGCCACCTCTTCCTCCGCGGCTTCGACGACGACATCCGCACCTTCCTCGCCGACCAGCTCTGCGACAAGTCGATCGACGTCCGCTTTGGCGCGCCGATCCTCGGGATCAAGAAGACCGACGATGAGCTCGTCGTCGACATCGGCCGCGATCGCGAGGTCCACGTCGACGCGGTCATGATGGCGACCGGTCGACGCCCGGCGACCGCCGAGCTAGGCCTCCAGGGGGCCGGCGTCAAGCTCAGCGAGCGTGGCGCGGTCATCGTCGACGAGCACTTCCAGACCTCCGCGCCGAGCATCTTCGCGATCGGCGATGTCATCGACCGGGTCGCGCTCACCCCGGTCGCGATCAGCGAGGGCGTCGCCTTCGTCGCGACTCACTTCGGCGGTACACCGACCACGATCAGCTACGAGAACATACCGACCGCCGTCTTCAGCCAACCCCCGCTGGCGACCGTCGGCATCTCTGAGCACGCCGCCCACAACCTCTACGGCGCGGTCGACGTCTACACGTCGACCTTCACGCCGATGAAGAACACCCTCGCAGGGCGGCAAGAGAAGGTGATGATGAAGATGATCGTCCACCCTGAGAACGATCGCGTGCTCGGGATCCACATGGTCGGCCCGGACTCCCCCGAGATCATCCAGTCCCTCGCCGTCGCCCTCCAGTGCGGCGCGACCAAGGCCCAGTTCGACGCGACCATGGCCCTCCACCCCTCCGCCGCCGAAGAGTTCGTGACGATGCGGCAAAAGCGGAGCTCTGTCGAGGCCGACAAGCTCACCTAGCTAGCTGCCCGGGGGCTCGCCACAGCCTCCGAGGAGGCCGTGGTGAGGCTCCTGGTTGTGCTCCCGCGAGGCAATCGTCGGGCGAACGAGGGCGCGGGACTTCAGCCCCGTAGTGAACGTCCCGACAGCTCCCGCGACGATCATTGTTCCCTTTGCTTCGACGAAACGCCGCTGTCACGGGCCGTAGCACCAACTTCGGCGGTCATTGAGGGCCGACGAGGGCCGGAGAGCGCGCGAGACTTCTGCCGCCTAGGGAATCGGAGCCGGATCCTGCATCGCGTCGAGGAAGCGGACGACCTCCGCGTACCGCCGATCCGCGTCGGCGACCGTCGGGGCGATGATCGTGCACCCAAGCTTGCCGAATTCGCTAAGCGCCCCGAGGAGGTGGAAGACCACGCCGGTCTCATCCGCACGAAAGTGCAGGCCGTCAACGACGAGCTGATCGAGAAGATCGATCGGCAAGATCCCGCGGTAGTGCGGCGCTCTCAGGTTGTCGGTCGCGAAGTAGGCCCGCGGCCGCCCCTGCGCCGTATAGAATTCGCCGGTCATCGGGTCATAACGACCGTCAGTCAGGAACTTCAGCGTATTAAACGGGTGGGTCGTGCCCCCTTGGCGCAGGTTAATCTCGATCGCGTACACCCGCGGTGCTCCCCCCTCCGGCTCGGGGATGACCAGGAAGTCGACGCCGAAACGACCGATGACCCCACGCGCAGCCAGGAGCTCCCCGACCTTCAGCGCTTCGCGTTGGATCTCGAGGCGATAGCTCGGGTCGGCGGGAAAATGTGCGCCGAGGAAGACCTGTCCGCTGGGGCCGCCCAGCACCTGATCGTGGGTCGACACCGCATGGACATAGCGTTCGGGGTTGATCCGCACCTGAGCGCTCGGCGACACCTTTCCTTCTCCCTCGATCCAGACCTCACAGATCCCACCCATCACCTCGAACTTGGCGCAAAACGCCTCCGCGCTGGTCCCCTCCGCCTCCGGCCGCAGCTCCGCGAGCGCGCGGGCCAGCGCCTCTCTCCGCGCGCCCGGCGTGACACCACCACGCCCTGGCGCGACCTCGGCGAGCCCTCCAAGGTCGAGGAGCGCGTTGCCCTCGCCGCTGAAGGAGTCGTTGAGCTTGACGACCATCCGCCGAGTCGCCGGTACCTCCTCCCAGAGCTCCGCGAGCGCCTCGACCAGCTCCCGAACAGTGCCTAGCCCCTCACGACCAGGCACGAGCTCGAGGCCAGCCTCCGCGAAGATCCGGCGAGAGCCGGTCTTGTGGCCCAAGCTGACCAGCCTCGGGTCGCAGCCGTTGATCGGGATTCCGAGCTGGACCGCGAGGGTCCGCTCGAGCTGCGTCGAGTTGAACACCGCCATGTGGGCGAGCGTCGGCTCGCCGATCGCCGCCCGGATCCGCTGGAGGAGCCGCGGCCGCTCGAGGATCTTCTCCGTCAGCGGCCGGGGAGATGCGTCATCGCAGTCCAGCAAGCAGAGCCGCGCCCGGGCGTGCTCGCTCGGCACACCGCGGATCTGATGGAGATAGTAGTCGATGATCCGCGGGCTGAGCCGCTTCGACGTGACGAAGACGACCTTGAGGTGCGGATGCCGTAGGAGCATCAGGTTGAAGAGCGAGCGCTCCTCGTAGTGGGCGATTCCGTCGATCTTCGCCAGCTCGTCGGGATCAAAGCTCTGCGACGGGATGACGACGGCGGTGTAGGGGCTCCGGCGATCGTCACGAAACCCGACGAAGCGCTCTGCGAGGCCCGCCTGGAGCTCGGCGAAGGAGGCGAGCTCTGCGGCCGAACCCGGCGCGGGCTTTAGTTCGAAGCGCTTCACCGCGGGATTGTAGACCAGTACCTTCAGTCGTCGTCGATCACGATCTTGATCAGCTGGCTCGAGCTCGTCCCCGGCCGCAGTCGGGCCAGGAGGGGCTCGACCTCATGGCTGAGCCTGCGCTCGACATCTTCGCCGAGGCTCGCCCCGAGGGAGAAGAGGACGAAGCTAGCATAGTCGTGGAGCATGTCCGCGGTGTAGCCGTAGGCCCCGGCCTCGCCCGCCACCGCCACCGCGTTCGCGACCACATTGCGGCTCGCGAAGGTCCCGTCCTCGTAGGGGCCGGCCTCGGCGACGAGCTTGGCGAAGCGACCCTGGGCGAAGTTGGCGATCGCCGTCCGCAGGGCCGTCCCACGACCGGCGAGATCCGCCTCTTCGTGGACCCGTCGGAGGATCGCGTTCGAGGTGTCGATCACCTCGGAGACCCCGCCGCGGAAGCGAGGCGCCGTGATCGCGACATGGCCGGCCTGGGCGAGGCGATAGACCTGTTTGGTCGCCTCAAACTCGCCGAGCCCGGTCTGCCGCCCGAGCTCATCGACGGACCTCCGCCCATCGATCTCGGCGAACATCGCCCGGAGATCGTTCTCGACCTTGTCCACGCCGACGAGCCGCTCCGGGATGTACGTGCCCGCCGGAACCCGCGCCCGAAAGAAGCGGATCTCATCAAGACGAGAGACAGACTCCATCAGCACGCCAAAGGCGTTGACCGCCCGACGCCACGGGATCATGTCCTCGTCGAAGTCCTCGAGGAACGCATAGGTCCCGTCCGCGACCATCACGCACTGGAAGACGATCTCCTCGATCTGCTTCGAGAGACAGTTATAGACGTCCTCCTGGCTGACAAAGCCGAGGGCGACCGCGGCCGCGCCAAAACGCTCGCCGTGGGCCACTCGAGCGAGGGTCGAGGCGAGCTGCTCCTCGTCGAGGTGGCCGTAGTTGAAGAGAATGCTGCCGAGACGCTCCTCATCACAGGAGGTCCGCGCCCCGAGGATATTGCCCCCCTCGAAGAAGACCGAGCGACTGTGGACGCCATCCTCGACCAGGAGCTCGCCCCGCCAGCCGGACTGGGCGAGGAGCCCCAGGATGTCCCCCATCACGCCAGGGCCGATGATCTCACCGGCCATGCGGAGGACCGCGCCGTCCTCAACGTCGCGCCGACCGTCTTCGCCGGTGTAGCGCATGAAGACGATGTGGGTCGGGGCCGGGAGCACACGAAAGGCCCCTTCGCGCTGGCGCATTCGCTTGATCGCCGTGTCGCCGAGGGGATGTACGACCCCCTTGTCGTTGATCCAGACGAGTTCGTCTTGCGCATGTCGTTTCACGACGACGCCACTCTAGCAGCTCTATCGGCCCGCAACACGGCTCGATTCGCGGAAGCGCGAGTACGCCCCCCGCCCCTTGTGCGGTGCGTGCGGGGTGCGCAGCTCTCCTGAGAGCCTGAACTCTAGATGCCGCAGACCATACCGCAGCTGCCTTGAATACAGCCCCCGAGGGCGAAGAACGCAGCGTTCTGGCCGCAGCTGCCGAGGCACTCGATCTGATCGCCGCCCCCCGCGATGCATTCAACCCAACAGACGCACCCCTCGTCCTCGCCGCACGCCTCGTACTCGCTGCAGCAGCTCTCCTTGGTGCAGCTGATGCAGGGGTCGTCGTCGCCCGCGGGCTCACAGGCGCCTGCGCCGGTGGTCGTCGAGTCCCCGGTCGTCGTCGTGTCTCCGGTCGTCGTCGTGTCTCCGGTCGTCGTCGTCGTCGTCGGATCGCCGGTCGTCTCGCCGGTCGTCGTCGTCGTCCCGCCCATCGTCCCGTCCGTCGTCCCGTCCGTCGTCCCGTCCGTCGTCCCATCCGTCGTCGTCGATGTGCCGCTCTCGGAGGTCGTCGTCATCGCCTCGGTCGTCCCCTCGGTCGCCGAGCTGCCGACATCGTCATCACCGCTACAGCCGATGACTGTACACAGAGCAGAGAGTAGAGATATGCCGATACGTCTAGATATGTTTTGCATGTACAAGCTCCAATGGAGTGGGAGGACCTAGGCCCTCCACGGTCGAACTCCAAGAGTCTAGCGAGAGGGTCTGAGCGGCGCCATCACGGGATGGTCGGGACGTTGTCTAGCGCACTCCAAAGAGCAGGTCTAATCCCCCACACAAAGCCGATCTCGCCAGCCCCGCGTCGTCACCGTCGGACCTCGATCGCCCGGCGACAGGCAGATCCACGGTGCAGGTGAGCGGCACGCTCCATGCAGACGCCCGCCGAGGTGTCAACGACGGTGCCCTCAAGTGTGCGCACGATTCTGATCGTCGATGATCAGAATTGCCCCTCGGCGATCGACTTCGCCCCCCGGTCTACGCATTTGCGGGCGCCTCCAGGGCCTGACTGCTCGATGTTCTGAGGTTGCCAGCCACGCAGGAGGTTACGACGAGGTGATGTCGATCACTCGACGAAGACGCGGCTACAGGTCTTGGGATCGCCACTCCGCTCCCGGTGTCGCACCAGCGGCCGTTTACAGGCGATTTGCATGACTTGGCGAAGACCGCGGTCTATACCCTCCCATAGCTCACGACGCCGGCAACCAACGCAACACGAACACGAGACGGCCAACCGGCTGACAACGCCCCCATCGTCCCCCATGACCCGCCGCTGGTCTGTCACTAGACTGTTTACGGAGACTCTGATGCTTACTTCGTCGCTCACTACACGAACCCTTTCCCTAGCCTTCTTGACCACGAGCCTCGCCTTCGCGTGCAACGGCGATGACGCGATCGGTACCGCCTCAGAGTCCGACAGCGACTCGACCGGGACCAGCACGACCACCTCGTCGACGACAGACACCTCGTCGACGACCACCCCCGAGAGCACCGGCGAGAGTGGGTCGACGTCGACGTCGACCACGGACACGACGACCACCACCACCGATCCGACGACGACCACCACCACCGATCCGACGACCACCACCACCACCGGCACGACCACCGACGACCCCACCACCGGTGGGCTGATGTGCGGCGATGAGATCTGCCCCGGCAACTTCATCTGCGAGTACGACACCTGCATCCCCGACCTCGGCCCCTGCCAGGACAACAAAGACTGCCCCGGCGACTCCTATTGCGACGACGGACAGTGCATCCCCTACGGCGTGCCGCCGGACGTGACCTTCGACCCCACCTGCCAGAAGGATGACCTCCCGAGCGGCGTCACGCCGGTCGTCCAGTGCGAGTGGACCGGGCCGAACGATCCCAACGATCCGACCAACAACTCGCACTACATCTACACCACGCCGCTGGTCGTCGATCTCAACCTCGACGATGACCCGAAGAAGCTCCAGCCCTCGGTCATCGTCACGACCTGGCAGACCGTCGGCGGCGTCGGCCGGCTCGGCACCCTCCGGGTCTTCGACGGTCGGACCTGCGAGGAGCAGATGCGCCTCGGCGGCGCCGACGAGAACACCAGCGATGACCGCCCGGGCTACGGCGCACAGTGGGCGGTCGCCGACCTCAACGGCGACGTCGACAACAACGGCCACCCCGAGATCGTCGGCCTCCACCGCAACGACAACAACACGTCGAGCCTCTACGCGGTCGCCGTCAACAACGACGACCTCGACAACCCGAAGCTCGAGCGCCTCTGGTACGGCCGCGACTGCGGCAACAACACGGCCGTCGAGTTCGCGACCGGCAACGTTCTCCACGGGCCGAGCATCATCGATCTCGACGACGACGGGATCCCCGAGATCCTCGTCGATGAGATGGTCTTCGCCGCCAACGGCTGCCTCCAAAACACCACCTCCTTCACCAACTACGCCGGCGGCATCGGCGTCCAGTCAGCCTCCGTCGACGTCGACCTCGACGGCTCCCCCGACCTCGTCCGCTACGACGACATCGCCGGCTGGAACGTGAACACCAAGAAGTGGGAGACCAAGCCCTGGTTCTTCCAAAATGCCAACCAGAAGGCCGGCCACGTCGCGATCGCCAACGCCGGAACCTACTCGACCGTCCCCGGCAAGGACGTAGCCGAGCTCCCCGAGGTCGTCGTCGTCTCCGCCTCCAAGATCAACGCGGGCTACAACGACAGCGGTGAGATCCGCCTGATGGGCCTCAACGGGTCGACGGTCTGGGGCCCCATCCCGCTCTACAAGGGCAACAAGACCTTCGCCGGCCGCGGTGGTCCACCGACGGTCTCCGACTTCGACGGCGACGGCCAGGTCGAGTTCGCGGCCGCGGGCGCCTACTTCTTCGGCGTCTACGACCCGGACTGTGGTCCCGCGCAGGCGCAGCGCCCTGGCGGCAAGTGTGACCGAGCGCCGGACATGCAGGGGCTGCCGGACGGCGTCCTCTGGGCCCAGCCCTCCAGCGACTGGAGCTCCAACATGACCGGCTCGTCGGTCTTCGACTTCGACGGCGACGGCACCGCAGAGGTCGTCTACCGCGACGAGTGCTACGCCCGCGTCTACAACGGCAACTCGGGCGAGGTCGTCTTCAGCGCCCCGGGCTTCAGCCTGACAGGCATTGAGTACCCGACCGTCGCCGACGTCGACGGCGACTTCAAGTCCGAGATCGTCGTCCCGCGGACCCTCGGCAACATCAGCTGCGCGAGCCCAGACCCGCTCTTCGCGGACTCCGGATCCCACGTCAAGAAGTCGGGCTTCGTCATCTACCGCGACCCCGAGGACCGCTGGGCCAACTCGCGACCGATCTGGAACCAGCACTCCTACTCGGTGACGCACATCAACGACGACGGCAGCGTCGTCAAATCGAGCGAGATCCTGGTCAACTGGCTGGTGGAGGGCCTCAACAACTTCCGCCAGAACTTCCAGGGCGCCTTCGGCATCCTCGACATCGCCGACCTCACCGTCGAGCTGACCGATCTCGGCAAGCTCTGTGACTTCGGCGGCGGCGCCAAGACTCTCTCGGCAGAGGTCTGTAACCGCGGCACCGCCCCGGTCACCGACGGCGTTGTCGTCGAGTTCTACGAGACCGACCAGATCAACGACCCACCGCCCGGCAATGTCGTCTGCGCCGCCACCACCCAGACCCTCCTCGGTCCTGGCGACTGTGAGATCGTCACCTGCGACGCCACGCTCAAGGGAACCGGCAACATCTACGTTGACGTCGACCCCGAGGACACGATCTCGGACTGCAACCCGCCGAACAACTTTGGCGCGGACGCCTTCGACATCTGCCCCGGCTGATCCAAACGACACGGGCTTGACCGGGCGGTCGCGGGTTTCCGCGGCCGCCCGCTCTGTTCTCGGGCCAACATCGGAGAGACGAGACACCTCCCTCAGCGCGACCTCCCAAGCTCGGTCTCGACGACGATCGACGAAGGGGAGCGAGCTCTCCTCGCGACCGTCCGGGATGAAGGGGCGACCGGCGCAGCCCCGGAGTCGACCGGAGCGCCGCCGAGCCAGCCGAGATAGAGCTCAACGCGCCCTCAGTCGCAGGCGCACACCGTCACGCGGCCGCATGGTGATCGACGCCTTCAGCCGCAGGCGAGGCGACTGTGCGAGACGCAGCCGATAGCGGCGAAGAATCGCCACCAGGACGAGGACAGCCTCGATATTGGCGAAGGCCTTGCCGATGCAGCTCCTCGGCCCGCCGCCGAAGGGCATGTAAGCGTGGCGTGGCAGCGCTCGCTCGAACTCGGGGGTCCACCGCTCCGGGCGAAAGGCCTCCGGCTCGGGAAAGCGGTCCGGATCGCGATGGAGCGCCCACATGAAGATCGCCACCTCGCCCCCCTTGGGAAGGCGATAGCCGCCGAGCTCGACCTCCTCGATCGCCCTGCGCCCGATCGACCATGCCGGCGGATAGAGCCGCATCGACTCCTTGATCACCCGGTCAAAGCCGTGGAGCTCGGGCACGTCGGCGAACCCTGCAGGTCTGTCCCCGACGACAGCTTCGATCTCGGCGGCGAGCATATCTTGCAGGTCAGGACGCTGAGCGAGGAGGAAGAGCGTATAGCTCAGGGTCAGCGCGGTCGTCTCGTGCCCGGCGAGGAAGAGAGTGATGCACTCATCGCGGATCTGACGATCGTCCATGCGACCGCCGTCCTCATCCTCCGCCTCGAAGAGGAGCGAGAGGAGGTCGCTCCTCTCCCTGCCAGAGTCAACGGCGCCGCGCCGGCGTTCGCGGATGATCCCGTCGATCAGCGACGTGACCTCGTCGATCGACGCCTGGACCCGGCGGTTCATCGGCGTAGGCAGCCACAGCGGCAGCAAGATCCCGGCGTGGCGCTGCATCACGAGATCGATCGCCACGCCGACCGCCTTGGTCGACCCGGTGACATCCGCGCCAAAGAGGCTCTTCGCGACGATCTCCAGGGTGAGCCCCATTAGGTCCCTGTGCACATCCCGGACCTCGCTCTCACCCCAGCCCTCGACCATGGCCTCGGCCAGGCCTGTCATCTCATCGGCGTAGCCGACGATCCGCTTGCGGTGGAACGCCGGCTGGATAAGCCGCCTCTGCCGTCGCCACGGCGGGCCTTCGGCGGTCACGAGGCCGTTGCCAAGGAGCTCGCGCAGGCGATGGGTGTAGGAGTCCTTGACAAAGCTCCGGTGATGCTTGACCAGGACCTCATCGATCACCTCGAGATCCTGAAGCACGTAGAAGCCCCCACCTGGGAGGCGAAGCCAGAGCATCTTCTCGCGGGTCTCGGCGAGACGTCGGACATAGCTGAGAGGGTCCCAGAGCAGAGCCCTCAGGCGCACACCAAGGGAGCCCGGCGCTAGCGGAGGCCGTCGCTGCGCCCCTCGTCGAATCGCACCTCTCGAAGCCGCAGGCATGGGTCATCCTATGCGATCGCATCGCTGCTGGGTGCGCTCCTACGATGCTCCGTCGAGCCCGTGAACCCCGGCGGGCTCTATTGCTCGAGGCTGAGCCCCGCCTCGTCGCAGAGCGCCCGCACCTTCGGTCGCGCCTGCGCTGGCAGGTTGCTGTGGATCCACCGGGCCATCTCGAGATCGCCGAGTCGGCACGCAGAGCGGCCCATCACCTCGAGGGCCTCGACAGTCCGCTCGCTCTCGTAGCTCGCGCTCGCGAGGCGGTAGGCCTCCGCGTGATCGCCCTTCTGCTCGGCGACCCTCGCCCGATGGACCAGATCACGAGCGCCGGCGGAGCTGGTGCTGAGCGCCGCCGGTGCGTCGCTGCGCGCCCCCTCATCGCCGCCGCGGATAAAGCCGAGGCCTCCGCTCGCCACCAAGACCCCTACGACCCCGATGAGCACTGCGACGACCCAGAGCCAGTAGCTGCCGTCCCCCTCTGGATCTTCCTCACCAAAGCTCGAGCTCGCGGCTGCCGGCTCGGGCTCCTCTCCTGGCCTCGCCCCCGAGCTCTCCACCCCTTCGTCGACCACGGGCAGGCGCAGGGTTATCGCGTTGTCGACCGTCGGCTGCTCCCCGTCAGCCTGGCTCTCGCTCGCGCGGACCGCAGCGGCGCCCCCTAGGCGCATCGTCGAAGCGTCGGCGCCGACCGACGAGCGACGGATCAGCACGGGCGGGCGCGCGACCTCCGGCTCTGAGGGTAGCGCGTGGGGTCGCCTGCGGACCTGCGTGTGCCCGGAGTTCACATGCGGCGCGGTATCCGAACGCGGCCGCGCAGCGCTCGGTGCTGCGGCCTCGGCATACCCATCATCGACCACCTCGGGCTTGCCCTCGACCGAGGACAGTGTCGGCAGCTTGCGAGTGATCACCTTTGGCTTGCGTACGGACTCCGCGGCCGACGCCTCCGCACGATCCGTCGAGCTGGGCTCATCCTCGCCCGAAGTGTCGTCGGAGGTCACGAGCTCGCCGCTCATCTCCTCCGCGCTCGCCTCCATCGCCGCCGCCAGCTCGTCGACCCCGTCGTCCTCCTCGACCTCGTCTGCCCCTTCGATGCTCAGGGCGGGCTCCTCCGCCCTCTCCTCGATCTCCTCCTCATCAGCGAAGTAGGGCGAGGCCATGATCATCGTGTCGCCGCGCGGTCGAGGCCGCCGGCCGCTCACGCCGCTGCCTCGGCGCACCGCGGGGAGCCGCTTGGCGTTCACCCCCTGGAGCGCGTCGACGAAGGCGGTCATCGTCGCGAAGCGATCGTCGGGCCGCTTCTCCAGGGCCTTCAGGATCACAGCCTCGAGCTCTTCAGGGATCTTCGCGTCGGGGGCCGCCTCCCCCAGCGGCGGCACCGAGCTCATCAGGTGCATCGCCTCCAGGCGGGGGGCATTGCTGTCCACGAACGGGACCTTCGCCGTCAGCAGCTCGTAGACGATCACGCCGAAGGAGTACACATCGGCTCGGACGTCGAGCCGTTCACCGGTGGACAGCTCAGGCGCTCCGTAGCGCGCGAGGCTCGCGACGTGAGTCCCGGTCTCCCGCCACTGACGGCGAATGATCAGCTCATCAACCGCGCTGTTGACCAGCTTCACCGACTCACCCCGCGGCCGCCCGCGGAGACAGAAGCAGTTGCTCGACTGCAGGGTGCCGAGCACCGGCCAGCTCCCCTCTAGGAGCATCTCCCGGTGGTACTCGGCGATCAACCGGCCGACGGTCACGACGAGCGTCCGCGCCTGGGCCCAGCTCAGGATCCCGCGCTTTCGCAGGAGCGTCGCCAGGTTGTCCCCCTGCAGGTAGGGCATGACGACGAAGAGATCGTCGTTGCTCATGATCCCGACGTCGCTGATGTCGACGATGTGGCTGAGCGCTGAGCCCTCGGCAGGAGAGGTCTTGAGCCGCCGTTGGATCCGCTGGCGCAGGTGCGGCAGCGTTCGTGAGTCGAACGAGAGATCGGGGATCAGCAGCTTCACCGCGACCTTGGCCTTGGTCGCGGCGTCCTCCGCAAGATAGACCGTGCCTGTCGACCCCTCCGCGAGCGCGCGGAGGATACGGTAGCGATTGGCCAATCGCCGACCGAGGATGGTCGCACCGGTCATGTCCGGCGAGGATAGCGCGGACAGCCCGAGAAGCCTACTCCGCGCAGCCTAGGTACTTGCGGTCGCCGCCATGCCCGAACCCGGGCGATCTGCCCGAGAGAGAGTCAGCGCCGCGCCTCGCTCGCTCTCCCGCCCCGGGCCACGTCGACATCGCCTGCCCGACCGTCTCCTCGCGAGCGGCGATGAGCCCGACGCGAGTATCCGCGCAGATCTCCGCAGCGAGCTGTCAGAAGAGCGTGGGCAAGAGTCTGCACGCGCCGACCACCGCCAAGACCTGAAGCACGGCCCGATGCAGCGACGCCGACGCCGACGATCTCAGCGCAGCAGCCTACGGCTCTTGCAGCGGCCTTCCCGAGCCGCCCGCGACTGGATCACGAGCCGCGTCCGAGCCGCGCAAACGCGGCCCCCCCGAACCCTCGCGCTCGCCCCGCGTCTCCGCGTCGATCCAGAGTGCCCCGCAGAGCGCACGTCTGCGGTGAGGCGCGAGAGCTCAGGGAGACCCAAGAGGGCCTATCTCGCCACACAAGAAAGGCCCGGCGCGAGCCGGGCCTTTCAGGGGTCAAACGCCGAAGCGCCGAGCCGACTAGTTGGTCTTCCACACCGGGACGGTACGGTCCGCGAGCAGAGCCTCCGGGTAGTCCACGAAGTCGATCACGCCGTCCGAGTTGGAATCGACGCAGTCCGGAATCTCACAGCCGATGTACACCTTGGACTGATCACTGCTGTCCCTGGTGTAGTCCAGCTTCCGGGTGAAGTTCATGCAGATCGCGCCGGTGGGACCCCACATCGCCTCGACGTCCCATGTGCCTACGGTCTCAGGAGTCATCAGGTCGAGCTTGTCGTAGATGTCTAGCGAGTGGCCGTTCTCCGTGTGATGCTCACCATCGCCGCAGTAGTCGGCACGCTTCGCACGGATACACGTCTGGTGGAAGTCGTCGAGCGGGTTGCTGTTGTGGGTATTGCCTGGCACGTAGCCCCAGATCGCACAATCACCGAGGGCTGCGCCTGCGCATGCCCAGGTCGTCTTGTCCGAGTCGACTGAGCTCCGGGTCGCGGTATCCAAGTCCCACTGCCCCTTGAGCAAAATCGACTTCGCCCCGTTCTCGCAGGCGTTCTCCCAAGCGCCTGCGGGCTTCTGGCGACGCTTGACCGTCTGGAGGACGAGGCCGCTCCCCAGCGTCTCGATCTCCGTCTGCGCCATCTCGAAGTCGGTGATCTCCTGGGTATCCGAATCCTCGACGTCGACGTCGGCTCGGAGATCCTCGAGGTCCTCCGCGTTGAGTTCTACATTGTTAGAATCCTTCACCCGCAGGCGGTTGCCTTGCATGACAGGTGAGTTGAGCGAGGACCCGTTGAAGCGCATACCGTTGAAGCGCATACCGTTGAAGCGCATACCGTTGAAGCGCATACCGTTGAAGCGCATACCGTTGAGGCGCATACCGTTGACCTGAGTGTCGTTCGCGACGTAGCCGCGGAACGACATCCGTCCCTCGTCATCGACCCAGTCGCCCAGCGGCTCGTCGTACGGACTGCCCTCGTCAGAGTCACAGGCGGGCACAATTACAATCGCCATAACGGCGACCATTCCAATTCGAATACAGTTGAACATATCAACCTCCCCAGGACTTTTCTACCACACCTGGGGGCTGAAGCCGACAACAAACGGGGCGGGTCACTCCGAATATGATGCGCACACGCGCAGGCCACAGCTCCACTCGCGGAAGTCCTCGGGGACGACTCCACGGTTGTAAATGCGCCCCTGAATAGAATCGTACGGGAATGCGCCTCCGCGGACCACAAAGGCCCCCTCATCCATCGAAGAACTCAGCCACTCCATCGCGTTACCGATTGTGTCATTGAGCCCGAACGGGCTCACCGTTCGGTCGAAACTGCCCAGAGCCGTCGGCGCCAACGCGGCGCCAACGAACCCAAACGTATCACCGTAATTCGCATCCTCTGGGGCGAGGAAGTCTCCGTGGCTGAAGAGCCTCTGATCAGCACCTCGCGATGCCCGCTCCCACTCGACCTCCGTGCAAAGCCGCGCTCCGGGGACTCTCCCACTTCGATCCAACCACTGAACATAGTCGAGAGCGCTCTGAACACCTACACCTACGACAGGCCACCGCAGCCAGTCCTCTTCGGCATGCGAAGAGCGCTCAAGCACGATCTTCTCCCCCTGGAGCGCGGTCTGACTGGTGTCATCCGCACCGAAGCTCAGCACCCATGAACCCTCTCCTCGGTCCATCTTGACCCGCTCAGCGCTCGGCAAAGCCTTTGCCTGCTCCTCTGCGGGCAGGTCATTGAGGAACTCGATCCACTCACCGAAGGACACCTCGTTGCGAGCGATCATGTACGATCCGGTCGAGAGCGAGTGCAACGGCGGCGCGAAGAAGAAGAGTTTGCGCATCGACTCGTCATCGGCGCTGCCAAAGAGGAAGCGCCCCGGAGGGACAAATATGTACCCCTCGGGGAGCTTCGCGGGACCTGGCATCGCGAAATCGACCTCCAGCTCCTCGCCCCGCTGGACCAAGAGCGGATAGTTTACCGTCGTGCCGCCTGCACCGACGAAGCGAAGGAGATACGAGCCCCGCGGAAGGCTGAGGTCAACGATCGGCGTTTCTCCCAACGCACGCATGGTCCCGAGTTCATAGCGACCCAGCTCATCCGCATCATAACGACCCACGGACACCTCAGTCCCGCCCGGGCGGACCAGCACCCTGATCTCTCCAGGTGCGCTCCACCTCTGTTCATACTCTAGGTCAAAATCGTAGAGTTCCAGGCGCTCGCGGAGTTCTGAGGCCTGTTTCTCCTCGTGATTCTGCTCGGCCAGCAGCGCTCGTTCGTAGAGCACTTCGGCGAGCAAGCCACGCGCCTCTTCATTGCTGGGGTCCAGGATCTGCGCCGCCTCTAGCGCCTGCAGGCTCTGCTTGAGCTTGAGATCCACAGCAGCGGTCTCGGTGACGACCTCGCTCCACGCCTCCTCGCCGCCCTCCGCGTCCTTGGAGTCGAAACGACGAAACGACTCTTCGCGGCCGCGAGCGACGATCGCGAGGCCTGCGCGCCCTTCCTCAAGCGAGCCCTGGGCCTCGACGATCTTCGCCTCGACCCGACCCTGGAGCGCCCAGTACTCCTGGATCTTGACGACGCCGTAGACGGCCCCGAGGACGACGGGGAGCGCCACCATCGCCGCCCGCCGCAGCTGACGGCCGCGCGCGACCGCGCGTCGGCTGGTCGTCAGGAACTCGCGCTCTCGCGGCCGCAGGGCGTCATCGTCGAGGTAGAGGCCCGCGCGGGTCAGGGCCGCCGTCCCCCAGAGGGCATCACGCGGCTTCCCCAGCCGCTCCCACTCGCTCGCAGCCGTCTCGAGCGAGTGGAGGAGGATCCGCCCCTCTCGCTCCTCGTCCAACCAGCTTCGGAGGGTCCCCCAGCCGATGATCAACGCCTCGTGGGCGATCTCGTAGATGATCCCGTCGGCGGTCTCGCGGACCACCAAGAGGCGTGAGCGGACTAGCGCCTCGAGGGCGGTGTAGGCGTCCTTCGCCTCACCGGTGAGTTCCTCTTCGGTCAGGTTCGCGCGGGTGTCTTCGATCGTCACCAGGCGGACGAGGATCCGCCGCGCCTCGGTCCGCGCCTGCGGGAGGAGCGAGGCGAGCACGCCGTCGCCGTGCCGGGCGAGCGCGCCAGTGACCCCGCCGATCATGTCGAGGTCGGCCCGGGTGATGACGCCGGACTCAGCGTCGCGGACCGACCAAAGCTCGGCGAGCGCGAACTGGAGGAGCGGTAAGCTGCCCTCAACACCGGCGTCGATCAGCTCCTCCGTCAGCTCCTTCGAGTCAAAGCGGACCCCCTGGAGCTCCGCAGGACCGGCGATCGCCTCTCTCGCGCCTGCGCGGGTGAGCGGCCGGAGGAGATAGATCGCCCGGGAGATCTCCTCGCCGAGCTCCGGGATCTCAGCGACGCGGGTCAGGAAGTCACCGCGCGCCGAGGCGAGGAGCCGCACCCCAGGGATGCCGGCGGCGATCTGCGCGAGCACACCGCCGACCTGAGCCGCCTGCTCTTTGTCGCTGATCGTCACCAGCTCCTCGAGCTGGTCGATAAAGATGACGAGGCCTCGGCTGTTGCCGAGCTGCTTACGGAGGTACCAGCTGAAGGTCACCGCCGACTCGAGGATCATCGCGTGGATGATCTCCTCATCGACGTCGAGGTAGCCGGCGAGCACCGAGACCAACACCTGGAGCGGCTTGCGCCCAGGCATCATCGCCGCGCTCGACCAGGTCCGCTCGGGCTCGATCGCCCCGTCTTGGATCAAGGGCACCGCGCCAGCGCGGCACAGCGACGACTTGCCGACGCCGGAGTCGCCGGCGACCAGGACGAACGAGTCCGCCCGCAGACGCTCGACGACCGCCCGGATCTCGACGCTGCGGCCGAAGAAGAGCGAGCGGTGCTCAGCCTGGAACGCCTGCAGGCCGCGATACGGGTTGCCCGTCGGGATCTGCCGGTTGCGACCCAGGGGCGTCAGGATCTCTAGGGCCGAGCGGAGCTCCTCACCAGAGGCGTAGCGCTCCGCCGGCGAGGTCCGCAGGCATCGCTCGATGATCGACGCGAAGCGAGGATCGACGCTCGGCGCGAGCTCCTCGATGGGCCGGTAGGCCCCGCCGAGGATCGCCGCGGCGAGCTCGGTCAGCGAAAGGCCAGCGTAGGGCGTCCGGCCGGTGACCAGCGCGTAGAGGACGATCCCTGTGGCGTAGACGTCGGAGGCCCGCGACGCCTGCTCGCCGTGCCACAGCTCCGGGGCCATGTAGTGCGGAGTTCCCATCAACGCGCCGACCTGCGTCAAGGAGCGCGACGCTCGGGACTCCGCGAGCCACGGGGGTGACTCTGTGACCAGGTTCTCGCCACGCGCCGTGTCATCGTGCCCGGACCCGGCGGAGTTCGCGAGGCGGGCGAGCATCGTCTCCTCGCGCCATCCAGCGTCGATCTCCTCGATCTGAGCGATGACCTCGAAGGGCAGGGAGTCGATCTCAACCCGCCGCGCTCGGTTGACCGCAGCGCTCTCCCCCTCCCCCACATCGCCGGCCTGCTCACCGCCGAGCTCGCCCGGCTCCGCCTCTACCGAGGCGATGCTCGGCGGCCCCGACTCGATCGTCACATCGCTCGGGTTGATGATGTTGTAGTCACCATCGCCAGCGCTGTCCGCCAAGTCGCGAATCGGGGCGCCGGTCGCTGGGAACACGCGGGCCGAAGAGGAGCCCCCCTTGTCCCCCTTGCCCTTCTTGTTCTTCTTGCTCGTCTTGCCTGTCTTGCTCGTCTTGCTCGTCTTGCTCGTCTTGCGGTCTCGGATCAGCTTCGCGAGGCTGAAGTCGAGGATCTTCACGTCGCCGACGTCGTCGTCGACCATCACGTTCGCGAGCTTGATGTCACGATGGAGCACCCCATGCCGGTGTGCGTTGGCGAGGCCGCGGGCGAGCTCGATCGCCATCCGATGGGCCTCTTGCCAGGAGATCGGCAGGTCGAGCTCGCTCAGGCTCTTGCCGCGGATGTACTCGCAGACAAGGTACGGATTGCCGTCGAGCTCGCCGACCCGATACATCGCCATGATGTTCGGGTGATGAAGCCGGGCCGCCGCTCGAGCCTCGATCAGAAAGCGCTCGCGCTCCGTCTCGCTCGCCTGTAGCGAGGAGA
>Ga0316189_10000366_pt1 | contig 44638 bp, 26 predicted proteins | sample LowCovwburrow_MG_FD_204930 | JGI IMG/M metagenome (GOLD analysis project Ga0316189, IMG submission 204930) | Coastal sediment microbial communities from Maine, United States - Lowes Cove worm burrow | ecosystem: Environmental > Aquatic > Marine > Coastal > Sediment | place: USA: Maine... | reverse complement strand
AACAAAGCAAAAGCCTTGACTCAACCGGAATTAAATGTACTTGCAGACTATAATGCAGAAGTGCAATCTAACTATGCAAGGCAAGTAGTTTCAAAAGTAAAAGGCGATACTTTTCTTAAAAACCCGACCTTACATAATGAAGTTTTTGGCCCTTTTTCATTGATAGTGGAATGTGAAAACGAAACACAATTAGAGGAAGTTATTAATCATTTGGAAGGACAATTAACAGGGACAATAATTGCAAATAAAGATGAATTGCCCATACATTCAAATATTGTTTCAGCGTTGCAGAATAGAGTCGGACGCATCATTTTTAATGGTGTGCCAACAGGAGTTGAGGTTTGCCCGTCGATGCAACACGGAGGGCCTTATCCCGCATCAACAGATTCAAGATTCACGGCCGTTGGTGTGGATTCAATTAAACGTTGGGCACGCCCATTTAGTTTTCAAGATTGGCCAAATAACCTATTACCAGAAGCTTTGCAAAATGAAAACCTATTAGGGATTAATAGAGTTGTAAACGGAATACAAACAACAGCTGCAATCTAAAAAATAATATTATGGATTATTTAAAAAGACTTTCTGTTCTTGTTTTGATTTTTCTCTTTACATGTTCAGATAATAAATCGAATAATTCTTCGGTGGATTTGGATGAAATTATTAGCACTTACCAAGATCATGAAGGTTATGATGATGATGAGTATCCTTTAGGGCTTTATACAAGAGCATATTATAAATCTGAAGCTGAGTTTGCACAATCGTTACTAGAAGATTTATCAAAAATAAATATTGAAGGTTTATCAGAAACAGATAAAATATCGTTGGATCTTTTAAATTTTACTTTACAAGACCAAATCTATTTTTATGAATTTGAAAGATTTTTAAATCCACTGCTATCAGACGCTGGTTTTCATAGTAGTTTAACATATAATGTAAGACCTTTAAGAGACTACAAACAAGTAAAAAAATATCTTAATAAACTTAATGCTATTCCTGAATTTGTAAATCAACATTTTGTAAATCTTCGAGAAGGTTTAGAAAAAGGGGTTTCACAACCAAGGGTCATTTTTAATGGTTATGAGTCTACGTATAATGATCATATTGTAGATAATTTTGAAGATAGTTTTTACTATTCACCTTTTAAAAATTTGCCAGAAACTTTAAATGCAGCTCAAAAAGATTCCGTATTAATTGTCGCCAAATATGCAGTTGAGGCTAATGTTACGCCACAGTTTAAGCGGATAAAAACGTTTTTTGAAACAGAGTATCTTCCGAAAACCAGAACGACTTTAGGTGTTTCAGATACTCCTAATGGAGATGATTATTATCAAAACAGAATCAATTTTTACACTACAAGTTCTCAGTATACAGCAGAAAATATCCATCAGCTAGGATTAAGAGAAGTTGCTCGGATTAAAGCTGAAATGGAAAAAATAATTAAAGGATTAGATTTTGAGGGAAGTTTTGCAGACTTTTTACAATTCTTAAGAACAGATGAGCAGTTTTATGCCAAAACACCAAAGGAATTATTGATGATTGCTAGAGATATGGCAAAACGGGCTGATGAGCAGTTGCCTAGGTTTTTTAAAACACTACCTCGTAAGCCATATGGTGTCGCTCCTGTGCCAGATGCCATTGCTCCCAAATATACGGGAGGGCGTTATGTGGGTGCTTCAAAAAACAGTACAGATCCAGGGTATTATTGGGTAAATACTTATGATTTGCCAAGCAGAACATTATATACACTTCCATCGCTTACAGTTCATGAAGCAGTCCCTGGGCATCATCTTCAGGGTGCTTTAAATAGTGAATTGGGAGATAGCATTCCACAGTTTAGAAAGGATTTGTATCTATCGGCTTATGGCGAAGGTTGGGGATTATATACTGAATTTTTAGCCGACGAAATGGGAATATATACCACACCTTATGAACATTTCGGGAAATTTACTTATGAAATGTGGCGTGCCTGTAGACTTGTTGTAGACACAGGAATTCATGCTAAAGGATGGACAAGGGAACAGGTTGTTGATTTCATGGCGTCAAATACTGCGCTATCCTTACATGAGGTAAACACCGAAACAGATCGTTATATTTCGTGGCCTGGACAAGCATTATCTTATAAAATTGGTGAACTTAAAATTAGAGAGTTACGAAAAAAAGCAAAAGAAGCTTTAGGGCCTAGATTTGACATTCGTGAATTTCATGAAGTAATTTTGGAACAAGGAACGGTTACACTTTCTATTTTGGAAGACAGAGTGAATGGATATATAGATAAAAATTTAAATGAGTAGAAAAACATTTGTTTGTATTGATGCTCATACTTGTGGCAATCCTGTAAGGGTTATAAAAGAAGGAGGGCCAAACTTAATTGGCTCAGATATGAGTGAAAAACGCCAACATTTTTTAAAAGAATTTGATTGGATAAGAAAAGGCTTAATGTTTGAACCACGAGGCCATGATATGATGAGTGGATCTATTTTATTTCCGCCACATAATCCAGATAACGATTTTGCCATATTATTTATCGAGACATCCGGTTGTTTGCCAATGTGTGGTCACGGTACTATTGGGACCATTACCATTGCAATAGAAGAGGGTTTGGTCACGCCTAAGATTCCGGGTAAAATAAAAATGGAAACGCCGGCGGGACTTGTAAATATTGATTACAAACAAACTGATAATAAAGTAGATTGGGTCAAGCTTACCAATGTGAAAAGTTATTTAGCAGCCGAGAATTTAACCATAGATTGTCCAGAATTAGGAGAAATAACTTTTGATGTTGCTTATGGAGGGAATTACTATGCCATTGTTGATACACAAGAAAAATTTTCAGGCATTCATGATTTTACGGCAAGTCAAATAATTCAATATTCGCAAATTGTAAGAAGCCGCATTAACAACAAGTATCCAAATATGTTTATTCATCCAGAAAATGATACCATTAGAGATGTTACACATATGTTATGGACTGGAAATCCTATTGATTCTGAGTCGTCTGGGCGTAATGCTGTTTTTTATGGTGACAAGGCTATTGATAGAAGCCCATGCGGGACAGGAACTTCTGCAAGAATGGCTCAGCTTCATGCTAAGGGAAAATTAAAAAAAGGAGACACCTATATTCATGAAAGTTTTATTGGCAGCAAATTTATTGGACGGATAGAAGAAGAAACCACATTAGGAAGTAAAAATACAATTATCCCGAGTATACAGGGTTGGGCAAAAGTATATGGGTATAATACGATTATAATTGACGAAGAGAATGATCCCTATGCACATGGTTTTCAAGTAATTTAAATTTTAAAACATGAAACATATTTTCTTTTTATTCTTAGTATTACAAATAGTCCTTAATCCTTTACAAGCTCAAGAGATTACCCAAGATAATTATAGGCGAGCTGTAAGTTTTATGTATAACAATTACAATAATAAAACTGCTTTTAATCTTAATGCAAGCGTTAATTGGTTTAAAGATAATTCTGGAATTTGGTATATTGATTATAGTAAAACAGGGAAAGTATATAAGACAGTAGCTTTTAAAAATCACAAGGTTAAAGATTTATTTGACCAGGAGAAACTAGCTAGTGCTTTAAATGTGGTTTTAGAAAAGGAAACTAAGTCAAACGATTTATCAATATCACATATTGAGCGTGTTGAAAACGGAAATTTCACGTTAATAGTTGATGATAAAAAATTTGCCTTAAACATGAAAACATATACGTTATTGGAAGTTGAAGAAGATGAAGAAGAAAAAAATATGTTTGAAACCAAATCCCCTAATGGGAAATGGATTGCTTATACAAAAGACTACAATCTTTTTATTAAATCAAATGAATCAGATAAGGAATTTCAACTAAGTATTGAAGGTGAAAAGGGTTATGAATATGGAACTTGGTATGGATGGTATGATAAAATGGAGGACGAAAATGGCGAACGGGCTAAACGCTTTTTTGTTAATTGGTCTAAGGATTCAAAATGGATAGCAACTAGTATCATTGACACTAGAAATGCCGAGAAAATGTATATGCTGGATCATAGCATTGACTCTCTTTATAAACCAAAACTACTCTCCTATTATCGTGGTTCTCCAGGAGACACAACTATGGTCCAAGTAACACCAGTTTTTTATAATGTTGAAACAAAGAAAGAAGTCAAAACAAGTTTACCCACAGGGACACATGTAAATTCAGTAGCTACGGAATGGATGAAACAATCCGGAGCGCTATTGGCAGAATACTCAGAAAGAGGTTATAAAAAAGAGATTTTAAAACGCATAAATCTCAATAATGGAAAGGAGGAAATACTTATTGAAGAAACAAGTGAAACAAATATTGATAATTTTTGGTTTCGTCAACTTCAAGAAAAGCAAAAAATGATTTTCTTATCAGAACGCAGTGGTTGGAGGCAGTTATATATTGTCGATTTAAAAACGAATAAGACAACAGCACTAACTTATGGAAATTATTATATTAACTCGGTGGTTCATACTGATGAAGATAAAGAAGAAATCTATTTTCTTGCTTCTGGAAAAGAAGCTAATAGTAATCCTTACCATCAAAAGCTTTACAAGGTTAGCTTCAATGGTGAACTAGCATTATTAACTCCAGAAAACAGGCATCATAGCATTAATTTTTCTGAAGATGGGAAGTATTTTACAGATAATTATTCCACAATAAATATTCCAACAAGAACTGTTTTAAGAAGTTCTAAAAATGGAAAAATTTTGGCAGAATTAACAACTGCCGATGTTTCAGATGCACAATCAAAAGGATGGCAATCACCTGAGGTTTTTCAACTTACAGCAAAAGATGGGAAAACTATTATTTATGGTGCTTTGTGGAAACCAACAAACTTTGATTCAAGTAAAACCTATCCAATTATTGATGCTACCTATACAGGACCACATACACAAGTGTTCCCGAAATCGTTTGATCGTGGTTTTAGAAATCAATCTTTAGCAGAATTGGGATTTATTGTAATGGCTGTTGACGGATTGGGTACTTCTGGACGTTCAAAAGAGTTTCATAATCATTCCTATAAAAACATGGGAAATAACTTAGAAGATCATGTATTAGCCATTAATTATCTTGGGAAAAAATATTCTTGGATAGATATTGACAAAGTTGGTATTTTCGGTCATTCGGCTGGAGGTTATGATACAGGTAGAGCGATGTTGGCTTTCCAGGACGTGTATAAAGTTGGAGTTGCAAGTTCTGGAGATCATGATTTTAGAATGGAAAAGGCGTGGTGGCCAGAAATGTATCAAGGTTGGCCAGTTGATAAAACGTATGAAGAGGTTTCAAATATCACGAATGCTAAAAATTTAAATGGAAAATTGTTATTGGTGCATGGAGGTATTGATGATAATGTAAATCCATCTGCAACTTTTAAATTAGCGGAGGCTTTAGTGAATGCAGATAAAGACTTCGATTTATTAATTTTTCCAAGTCAGAGGCATGGTTATATTGGTAAAGCACGGAATTATTTTATTAAAAAGCGCTGGAATTATTTTGTTGAATATCTTCTTGGCGCCAAACCAATATGGAACTTTAAATGGGATTAACTGATGAGTAAACATATTATAGTAATTGGTGGTGGTATTATTGGTTTATGTTCTGCATATTACCTTTTTAAAGAAGGCCATCAAGTGACTATTGTAGACCAATCTAATTTAGATATGGGAGCTTCATATGTCAACGCAGGTTATTTATCTCCCAGCCACATCATTCCATTATCAGCTCCAGGCGTTATGAAAAAGGGATTAAAGTGGATGTTTAATTCTTCAAGTCCGCTATACATTAAACCTCGTTTAGATTTAGATTTTTTAAAATGGGTTTGGGCTTTTAATAAATCGTGCAACACTAGTCATGTAGAAAAAGCTATTCCATCTATCAAGAATATTTCAATTTTAAGTCAAGAATTATATTATGACATAAAAGAAAAAGAAAATTTCGGATTTCATTATAAAAAAAAAGGATTGCTAATGCTCTGTCAAACTAACGAAATGCTGGAAGAAGAAATTGAAGTCGCTCATTTGGCAAAATCTAATGGATTGGATGCCTCTGAAATTAGCTTAAATGAACTAAAAAAAATAGAACCTAATTTAAATTTGAATGTAAAAGGAGCAACTTATTTTAAATGTGATTCTCATACAACCCCCCATGAGTTTATGAGTGACATGAAAACATATTTAGATCAACATGGAGTTCGGTTTTTTAAAAATGAGAAAGTTGAAGATCTAATAGTTGAACAAGGTGAAATACATTCAATGATTACGAATAACCAAGAGTTAGCTGCTGATGAATTTGTTCTTGCAGCGGGGTCTTGGAGTTCCTTTTTAAGCAAAAAGTTAGGCATTAAGCTCTTACTTCAAGCGGGCAAAGGATATCGAATCAACACAGAAAAACCAACAGGGATAACCATTCCAGCAATATTAGCAGAAGCCAAAGTGGCCGTTACACCAATGAACGGTTTTACACGATTTGCTGGCACTATGGAGATAGCAGGGATAAACCATGATGTAAATAAAGTAAGAGTTAATGCTATATCAAATGCAGTTTCACAATATTATCCTGATATTAAATTGACTGAAACAGAAAAAGACGATGCCGCGGCAGGGTTACGACCAGTTTCTCCTGACGGATTACCCTATATTGGTAAATCCAATAAATGTAAAAACTTAACAATTGCTACAGGGCATGCTATGATGGGCTGGAGTATGGCTACAGCTACGGGTAAATTGGTTTCAGAGATTATTTCTGAGAGAAAGCCTTCATTAGAACTAATAAATTATCATCCAGACAGAAAATTTTAGATATGCGTTACAGTAAAATTCCAAATAGTTTATTCATTAAAAACAGAAAGAACTTTATTGCTAAGATGAACCCTAATAGCATAGCGATTCTTACATCCAACGATGTTAAGCATACCAACGCAGACGATGTTATGGGATTTGCTCAAAATAATGATTTATTCTATCTAAGTGGAATCGATCAAGAAGAAACCATTTTGCTACTGTATCCTGATGCACACAAATCTGAAAATCGGGAAATAGTATTTGTCACAGAAACCAATGACCATATTAAAATTTGGGACGGAGAGAAACTTTCTAAAGAGGAAGTTTCGGAAATTTCAGGAATAGAAAGAGTGGAATGGATACAAGATTTTGAGAAACTATTACAATATATGGCATTTGAAGCCGATGGCTTTTATTTAGGACATAATGAGCATATCAAAAGGGTGACTAATGCACAACAGACTAGACAAGATAGAATGATACAATGGTGTAGAGAAAAATATCCTTTGCATAATTATCATCGCGCTGCAAAAATCACAAGAGAGCATCGCCAAATAAAATTGGAAGAGGAAATTGCACTTATCCAGAAAGCTTCGAATATTAATGTGATAGGATTTAAGCGTGTTTTAAAAGCAGCAAAACCAAATATAAAAGAGTTCGAACTTGAAGCAGAACTAATTTATAATTTAACCAAGTCTGGAGCAACTCGACAAGCCTTTAAACCCATTGTGGCATCGGGAAAAAATGCTTGTGCATTGCATTATAATACCAATGACGATGTTTGCAAAGACGGCGATATGGTGCTTTTGGACTTTGGTGTATGTTACGCCAATTATAACAGTGATACAACACGCTGTTTCCCTGTTAATGGAACCTTTTCTGAAAGACAAAAAGAGGTGTATTCTGCTGTTCTACATTGTTTGAAAGAAGGGAGTAAATTGCTGAAACCTGGTGTTGAACATTCATATTATGAAAAAAATATGGCAAGTTTGGTAGAAGAACAACTCATAAATTTAGGATTATTAAGCACTGATGCCATTGCAAAACAGGATTCTAAAAAACCATTGTACAAAAAGTATTTCATGCATGGGACGGCACATCATATAGGATTGGATGTGCATGATGTTGGATTGTACTCTAGAAATATTGAACCAGGAATGGTTTTTACTTGCGAACCTGGTATTTACATCGCTGAAGAAGGGATAGGTTGTCGACTGGAAAATGATTATTTAATTACAAGCGAAGGAAATATTAATCTGACTGAAGCTTTACCAATTGAGATTGAAGACATAGAAGCTCTGATGAATAGCTAAATTTCTATGTCTGTAATATCTATCCGCATGGTAATCATGTGTTTTTTTAAACCTACTTTTTCGTAGGCTTTAATTGCTGAAAGGTTGTCTTGATAGACATCTAATCTTATTTCAAAAATGCCTCTCGTTTTACACCATTTAAGTAGTGCCTTCATTATTAATTTGTTCAATCCTTTACCTCTATGCTCTTCTGGAACAAACATAAAACCTAAATAGCCTTGTTTATCGTGTTTTAAATAATGTCTATCGTCTTTTATTCTAGCATAACCAGAGGCCACAATGTCTCCATTTAGCTCAACAACAAAGACATCAGAATCTTTATTTTTGATAAGTTCAAAGATATCATAATAGCTAATGTTGCCGTCTTTGATTGTTACGTCCATAGGACGTTCGGCCTCTATGAGCCCTTGTTCAAATTTTAAAAGTGTAGATAAATCTTGTAGAGTGGCTAGTCTAATAGTTGGTTTCATCTGCTAATATGTAAAATATTATAATTCACTGGTAAACTTTCATAAATCTAATATTTAATCTGTTCATCGAAAAATATTCGCAGGATCAATTTTTTTCACGTTATTTAACTTCACATATTTGATTTTCAGCAATTTTATTTTTAATCTAACACGATCAACCATGGTTCTGGAAATATCAAATTGTGATAATTGCTATAAGCTTAAAGGCAGTCTTACCGAAAATAATCTTCAAACATTTATACGCACTTTTAAAGATGTCTTTAATAAAATTAATCATCTTACAATTGATATTGAGGGTTTAAATAGTATTGATAGAGAGGGTGTGAACATGTTAACCAGAATACATAATGAGGCTCTTGCCAACAAAAAGAAGCTAACTATAATTGGATTAGGCAATAAAGAACTCTATGAACATTTTAAGTCAAACGACGCAGCTTAATTACTAATTAAGAGCTCTTTTTTAAATTGAAACCATGAAGTCTTCTGATAATATTTTTCCTAAATAGAATATCAACTCCTTTGCATTATCTTTTGCAAATACCATTGGTGGTTTAATTTTTAATACATTATGGTCAGGGCCATCTGTACTCATTAAAATACCAAGGTCTTTCATCCTGTTAGCTAAATAATCGGCTTGTTCTACAAGAGGATTCATTTTGGAATCTACCAATTCAATGCCAAGAAATAACCCTTGACCACGTACATCTCCTATAATTGGAAATTCTTTTGCAAGTTTCTTCAACTCAGCTTTTAAAAATTCACCAACTACTAAAGCGTTTTCTTGTAGTTTTACTTGCTTTACAGTGCGTAAAACTTCCGTTCCAATAGCGCAAGACACCGGATTGCCTCCAAAAGTATTGAAGTATTCCATGCCATTTGCAAATTTATCCGCAACCTCTTGCGTGCAGGCCACAGCCGCAATAGGATGCCCATTCCCTAAGGGTTTACCAATGGTGACAATATCAGGCACAACATCATGGAGTTGAAACCCCCAAAAGGTTTTTCCCATGCGTCCACAGCCCGTTTGTACTTCGTCCGAAATGCATAATCCACCAGCGGCACGTACATATTGATAAGATTTGGCTAAAAACCCTTCGGGCAATTCTATTTGTCCGCCACAACTTATAATAGGTTCTATAATAAACCCACCAACGCCACGACCTTTTTTATGAACACTATTAATTTGTTTTTTAACTTCTTCGGCATATTTTGCACCTGTATTATCGTCCCTATACAGACCTTTAAATGCATCAGGCAAAGGGAAAATATGAGTGTGCTCAGGAGTGCCTTTGCCACCTTTGCCATCAAATTTGTACGAGCTAATGTCCATGCACATATTCGAGTTGCCATGATAACCTACTTCCGATGCAATAATATCGCGTTCTCCAGTTGCTGCTTTGACCATTCTTAAGGCTAATTCATTGGCTTCACTTCCAGAATTTACAAAATGCAATACACTTAATTCTGGGGGTAGTGTTTCAATGAGTTCTTGAGCTAATTCGTTAATGTTTTCGTGTAAATAGCGCGAATTGGTATTTAGTAAAGCCATTTGTTTCTGTCCAGCTTTTACAACATTATAATTTTCATGACCTACATGAGCAACGTTGTTGACAGTATCTAAATATTTTCGCCCAAATAGGTCAATTAAGTATTGACCAGCACCACGAACCATTTTAATTGGTACATTATAGTGTAGGCTCAGACTTTTTCCTAGATGTTGTTTTCTATATGCGATTAGGACTTCATTAGTGATTTCATTATTATTGTTTAAGGCTTTAGATTCGAACAAAAGATTAGGGTCAGGACACAGGCTTTTCCAAACATCAATTTGATTATTATAGGCTACGCCAGGAAAATCTTTTTTATTATCAAGCATGGATAGCAGAATTTGAAAATGCAGATGTGGCGCCCAATTTCCATTCTCTGGATGATTACCTAAATAAGCAATTAACTCCCCTTTTTTAATATGATCTCCAATATTATATTCGGTGGCACTTTCAATAGTTAAGTGTCCGTAAAGCGTAAAGAATTCTAGGTCATCAATTTGATGCTTTAAAATGATTAACCCACCATATTCTTTATCCCCAGCATCATTTATTGCCAAAACTACTTCACCATCAAATAATGCATGGACTTCTGTGTTTTCTGGGAGCCAAAAGTCAATTCCTAAATGAATACTCCGACTTTCTATACCAGAGTTTCCAATCTTGTCATATTCGGTAGAAGTATAAATAGGTCGAGGTTCAAGATATCCACCAGCAATAATTTTGTTCGGATTTTTCTTCTGAAGCTGTTCTATTTTAAACTGAAATAATTCCAAATCGTTAAAATCTTCTTGATGGCCAATCCAAGTACTCGATACACTTAAATCTATTGGATATATTCCATTTCGATTAATGGTAGGAAATAAATCCGAAAATAAAATATTCTGTTTTGATGCCCATTTTTCAAATTGTTTTTCCTTGGGATGCGCAATAAAATCACAAGCATTTCTAAAACTAAAATGGGCAAAATCTGTGCTTATATTTCTCCATTTTTCAAGGACTTCCCAAGCGAGTTTTTCACTAATTAGCAAGTATTTATTATTGGGTTCTTTTTTTTTATTGATTGCCGATTTGGTTACCGAAATGACCAATCTCATTGCTATGGCATTATAAAGATGTTCCAGTTCAGCCTCTTGAAGTGGAAAAGAAGAATGATATCCTTTTACTATGGGCAATGCCGCATCTAAAGGGTCGTTATGACTCATAATGGCATATGCACATGCAATTGCCAAATCATTGATGATTTGCGTGTAGCAAGCATCACCATAATCAATGGCAGCTTTTACTTTTGGATTGATTAGCTCGTTGGAGACAATAATGTTATTGTCGTTGGCATCGTTATGAACGACACTTTTTCGAAGTTGAGAATAGGACCTATAAGTGTTTTCGAATTCTTCTTGAAAATAAGACACTATTTTTCTTTCCTCAATATCGAATAAATCTAAATGGTTTTTAGTCCAAAGCGATTGTGCTGTGTCCCAAACAAATTCTCGATGCGCTACAGGGTGTTCAAAACCTTGAAGTGCTTGTGTTAGCAAACCGCATTGTTTGCCTAAACTAAACCGTAAACCGTCTAATTGAGGATTTACACTGCTCCAAAGTCGTCCGTCTATCCAAGTCAGCAATCTCAAATATCTCTTGTGACCAGATTCATCTATAAACGAAGAAATTAGAAGTCCATTCTTGTCTTTGACAGCCTCTGGTGCAATTATACCGGAATCGCTTTTTTCTAAATATTGTAAAAGTTGTTGATGAAAATTCAGATATTTTTCGTTTTCGGTAGAGTTCGAAATTTTTAAGATATAACCATCATGATTTTCAAGCTTTATTCTGAAATTAAAATCAATTTCACCAGGAAGTTCGAATGTCTGTCCTTTGATATTATAAAGCTCATAAAGGATGTTTTTAACTTGCCTAATACTTATTTTTTTGTCGATATAACTCATTTAAAAGTGCTCTAATTTTGACTGCGATATTGCTTACTTAAACGTATAAAATCAATCTCGGTTAAATCTTCAAAAGGAATCATATAAAAACTATACGAATGTTTTTGTGCACCCTTAAATTGATATTTTTCTTGAGGTTTAGACCACCAGCTATCATCACCTGCCACACCACGTTGACCTAAATCGATGTTTAATTGCACTAAATCTTTTTCAACAATATCGATGGTGTGTTTACTTGTATTGGAATTTTCATAATCTAGTCCAGGTGTCGTGTCGAAGTCTTCATTCTCCATATTATGGACACTAAAACTCAAATTATTTTTTGAATCTGCTATAAAAATTAGTCCACTTTGATTTTCATCTGTAAGCGCAATCCAACGTGCATCTGTTTTATAACCATTGTCTTGTGGACGAATATATGGTACATATTGATCTTTAACTTTTGAAGTATATAAATCAACAAAAGCTGAAGCTTTACGGTCTTGATAATTCTCCCAAGGACCACGACCAAAATAGCTTAAGTTTTCATTGCTTTTTGGAAGTTGTAAGCGCATACCAATTCTAGGAATATCACCTTCATAAGTAGTTTTATTAAGGATGTTCTGAATGTAAATGACACCATTTCCAGAAATCATATAATTGGAAAGAAATGTAGTTTCTACTCCCGGCAAATCATAAACAACTGATAGAAGAATATTACCATTTTCAAGAGTTTGATAATCTATTTTGGAAACAGTCGACTCTAAAGATGCTTTTTTCCATTCAATATTGTTTTTCTGCATTTTATTGCCAAAATCATTATCGGTTACCGCTCTCCAAAAGTTTGGATTTGGGCCTTTACCATCTTTTAGTAATTGCCTTCCGTTAAATGAGTATGACGTTAAACGACCTTCATTTTTATTAAAAATAAGATGTAGAGTTGCGTTCCAAATTGTGATGACTCCTTTATAGTTTTTAATTTTTAAAGATGTTGGTTGATCTATTTCAGTTTTCACTTTTTTGAACTTATTTGCCAACGGAATTTGCTCACGAGCTACTTCAAATCCTTTGGGTAAAATTCCCCAAGCCTTTTTTAGGGTTGCTGAAATATGAACAAAATATTCTGTATTGCCCATAAATTCAATATCCTTTAATGGAATTCGAATCAATTTACCAGTATGGGTTTCTACAGAAAGATCTTCAATATTTATTTGTTTTAATACCTTTCCATCAGCTTTGATTTCTGCTTTAAAATCAAATTGAACTAGGTCAGTAAAATCGTAAAGATTTTCGACAAGCACTCTTATTTCATCATGACGATTGATGCCTTTGTCTTTAAAATTAATATATTCATGAGCTTTCTTTACTTCATAGAGTGCCGGTTGAGGTGTTCTGTCAGGAAATACAATACCGTTATTTATAAATGTATTGTCAGTTGGCATATTTTCACCATAATCACCTCCATACGCATAATAGCGTTGGCCTTTTTCGTTGGTTTTCCAAATGGATTGGTCAACCCAATCCCAAATAAACCCACCTTGTAAATTATCATATTGCTCAATGACGTCCCAATAATCCTGAAAATTTCCTGTGCTGTTTCCCATGGCATGTGCATACTCACTTGGGATGTATGGTCTATCGGTTTTTGATTTTCCTACTTCCTCAAATCGAGATGGACTTGGATACTGTGGCACTATGATGTCTGTATTGGAATCCATGTCGTATAAACTGCCATCATAATCTTTGTAAGAGCGTTCATATTGTACTGGACGTTTGGTATTATCGTTGGCTTTTATCGCATCGTAGCCTTTAAAAAAGTTTACACCATTTCCAGCTTCGTTCCCCATAGACCAAATAATTACAGAGGGGTGATTTTTATCGCGTTCAACCATGCGTACCATTCTATTTATATGCGCATTTTCCCAGTTGTTTTTTTTAGCTAAGGAGTATTTTCCGTAATACATGCCATGTGACTCTATGTTGGCTTCATCAACTACATATAAACCATATTGGTCACATAATTCGTAAAAACGCCTGCCTCTTGGGTAATGACTTAAGCGGACTGCGTTAATATTGTTTTCTTTCCAGAGCCGAATGTCTTTTAATATTAATGCTTCAGACATTACGTGACCAGTTTCTGGGGAAGTTTCTTGCGTGTTAACCCCTTTCAAGGTAATACGCTGACCGTTTGCTAAAAGCAATCCGTTTTTAATTTCTATACTACGAAATCCAATTTTTGATGTTGTTGCTTCAAGTGTGTTTTCTTTATGATCTTTAGTTTCTATAACTAAAGTATATAAGTTTGGGTGTTCTGCGCTCCATTGTTTTACATTTGGAATATTCGCCTCAAAGGCTGTTGAAGATTCAGATAATTTATTAATAATGAGCGATTTAGTTTCAGATGCGATAATCTGATCTGTATCGTTTATAAGTTTGTAGGATAATTGTATTTTCTTGTCTTTTGAAAAGTGATTTTTTAAATCAATAGTAAGGTCAAGGATTCCATGCTTATAATCTCCGTCAAGTGTAGAAGTCACTTCAAAATCCTGAATCCTAATTTTAGGTTGCGCGTAAATAAAAACATCGCGTTCAATGCCGCTGATTCTCCAGAAGTCCTGACATTCTAAATAAGATCCATCTGTCCAACGGAATATTTGAATGGCAATTGTATTTTTTCCAATTTTCGCAGTGTTGGTAATATTAAATTCAGCTGGTAATTTGCTGCCTTGAGAATAGCCAATGTAGTTGCCGTTCAGCCAAACGAAACCTCCCGCTTTCATAGCTCCAATGTGTAGAAAAATCTCTTTTCCATCCCAATCTTTTTTAATGGCGAAATTTCGCAGATAGGTGCCAACAGGATTATAATTATCAGGAACATCACCTGGATTTTTTGGGTATATACGATCTACCAATTCCATGTCATTAGCAATCATTGCTTTGTAATCAGTGAACTCGTATTGATGGTTCACATAAATGGGAATTCCAAAACCTTCAACTTCCCAATTAGATGGAACTTTGATGTTATCCCAATTAGAAGTATCAAAATTTGGTTTCATAAATGTTGTAGGACGATCTTTAGAATTTTTTACCCAATTAAATTTCCAGATGCCATTTAAGGATTTTTGAAATTTAGAATTTTTATTTAGTGCATTTCCTTCCGAAGTATAGGAGGTAAACGATGCATGAGCAGGTTCTTTATTTTCACTAATTACCTGTTCATTCTCGATATAATGTTTGTAGTCTTTAATAGGATCTTTTTCTTGACCAAAACTTGTTAAACTAAAAATAAAGAGTGCGAATATTGTAGTTTTTTTAATCATTTTTGTGGTTAATTAATAACATAATAATGTGAGTCGCACTCCAACTAAAGTTTCACAATATGCAGTCTTACAACTGGCAATAGAAATATCAATAAATATGGTTAGAACAAATTTCATCTTAAAATAAAACCATTTTTCATTGGGTCATTTGGATTAATTACAAAAGTTTGCATTCCAGTAATATACGCAGAGCCTTCAACTTGAGGAATTACTGCCTTATACGGGCCATAATCTTCTTCAGAAATTACAGAGCCTTTAAAAACAGAATTAGTAATGCTTTCTATGGTAATGGTTTCTCCAAAACCTATTTCATTTCTTGCTTTATGAATTGCGATTCTACCTGAAACTCCTGATCCCGTTGGGCATCGATCTACTTCACCTTCAGCAAAAATACATACATTACGACTGTCGTTCCCTGAAGGTTGAACAGTATTATCTATAAAAATTGTGCCATAAAGGAAACTTAAATCATACTCAAATGGATGTAATATCTCCTTATCCTTTTCCATAACAGCATGTTTAATGTCCATACCCGTTTGAATCAAATTACGATAGCTTTTTGGAGTCAAGTCAAAAGCAAAATTATTTTTTGCCATATCAACATACGCGTAGAAAGCACCACCATACGCAAGGTCGTAATTCACCTTCCCTAATCCTTCAATGTCAACGATTCTATCTAGACCAATGACAAAGCTTGGGACACAATGAAAACGGACACCAGTTACTTTACCGTTTTTAACATGTGCAAAGGAAGTAATTCTGCCGCAAGGGGCATCAATCTTTATTATATTGTCACCTTCTTTTGCATCAATCCAATCCATATCTATGGCTAAGGTGGAAATTGCAATTATAGCATGTCCGCACATAGTAGAGTAGCCTTCATTGTGCAAAAAGAGGATGCCAAAATCACTCTCATCATCGTTTGGAGGCAATAAAATACAACCGTACATATCTGCATGCCCACGAGGTTCAAACATTAAAGCCGTTCGTAAATCATCATAATTTTCTTTGCAAAACCTTCGATAATCCAATACCGAATTGCCTTTTAGTTCTGGAAAACCATCTACAATTACCCTTAGCGGTTCTCCGCCAGTATGCATGTCAATTGTTTTTATTTGAAGCCAATCTTTTGGTGGAGCAAAAACAGTTTTATGTTTTATGTTATCATATGTTTTAGGCATTAGTGAACTTTTTATAGTAGTATTTTGCCGCAACTAAATCTTCCAAAGCATGTCCGACAGATTTGAACATAGTAATTTCCTCAGGATTTATCCTTCCTTGTTTTTTACTAGAGCAGAGTTGGAACAAATCTCCTTTAATATCTGATTCTTTTAATATCCCTTTTTTCATGGGTATGACAATATCACCACTTTCTTTCAATCCACCTTGAAAAGTATCTAAATAAACTGAAGATTTTATTATAACATCATTATCCGCTTCACGCATATCTTTTTTATAGGCACCAACTAAATCTATATGTTGACCAGGTCGTAAATACTGTCCTAGAACAAGAGGTGTTTTAGATAAAGTAGCACACGAAATAATATCAACTTCAGATATTTTTTCAGCAATAGTTTCAATAGGTAGAACTGAAAACCCTTCATTCGAAAATTGAGCACAAATAGCCTCGGCTTTTTTAGAATTTCTACCCCAAACATAAACGGTTTTAAGAGGTCTTACACTGGCATGGGCCTTTATTAAATTTGTAGAAAGAGCTCCTGTGCCAATCATTAAAAGCGAGGATGCATTTTTTGCAGATAGAAAAGAAGACGCTAAGGCAGAAGCCGCTGCAGTACGTTTTACCGTTAAGCTTTTGGCTTCTAAAATAGCTTTTATAGTTCCTTTTATAGCATCAAAATAGATATATGTGCCTTGTATTGAAGGTAAATTAAACTGACCATTTTCAGGACTTACAGTCACAATTTTAACTCCAGATTCTTTACTTGGATTCCACGCAGGCATTAATAATAATGTAGAATCTGAGCCTACTTTCGGATTAGGAAAATCATGATGATGGCGCATTGGAACAATTATACTGTTGGAGGAAAAACCATCAATTAAAGCAGAAATTAATTCAGTGAAATTAGTATTATTTTCTATATATTTATTGTCAATTTGCCTTATTGAATCCATTAGCTAAAAATAGATAAATCTTGATTTGGTATGACATAATAACTCATTTTTAGTTAAAAAGATATTAAAATTGAATAAGATAGTATAACACGAGTTCAATATAAGTTTGTGTTCATTGTTTTCTAGGGAAAATTTGGCAAATGAAAATCACCCCTAGAGGACAGTAGGGTGATGTTTTTCTAGATTAAGATGCTTGATGAAATTATAATATTCCAGTTTGTTTTTTATAGAAAGCATCTTGTTGTTTTTTCATGAGCTCACGTGCCATTTTCTTTTTGTAAGCATATAACTCTTCTTCAGCTCCAATATCTCCATACACTCGATCATTGATTGCATTATCTGCATTTAATAACACTCCGCGTTGATGTTCATTTTGTTTGGCCCAATTTTTTAATTCAGATTCACTTTCTTGAGTTTTAATATCATATTCTGCCCGTGGAGAAAGTAACTTGGCAAAAATTGGTGAAGTTTCAATAGCCAAAAATAGCAGAAAAATAAAAAATGAGGGTAGCCAAGGTAATTCGCCTAAGGCGTTGACACGCGCCATTAAACCATCAAAATTGTCGATAATGGGTTGTGATGAAGTAACTTGTGTGCTATAATCATTTTGCAGTTGAAGTATCTGAGCCTCGCTGGCTTCACTCTTTGATTTATTGGTTTCTTTTAGTAGCTGTAACTCCGCTAATAATGCATCGTGTTTATCTCGCTTCTCTTTGTAAACTGGGCCTTTCCCTAATAGTTTAGTGCCGGCAGTACCTTCCGCCTCTGCTATATAAGTATCGTACAGAGTATTAACTTCGGCTTCCTTAGAATCAATTTGGGACTGAAATGCTTTTATATCGTTTTTTAATGCTTCTACTTTAGGTGTGAATTGCTCTGCGATCTGACTTTTATTAGCTAGGGTTAAATCATTTTTTTGTTCTAAAAGAACTTGATTTATTTCTTTTTCAAATATCTTTAGCTCAAGCGGCTTAGCAATAACAACAGCAATAATCACTGCCAGTATAATTCTTGGAGAAGCCTGAATGAGTTCGTCTATTACATTGCCTGTTTTTTTAATAGTAGAAACAATATATCTATCAAGATTGAATATCAAAAGTCCCCAAACAAATCCAAATCCTATGGCCGCTATTAAATTGTCAAATACAGTATATAGAGCATAACTTGCAGCGATAAAAGCCATTAGAGCGGTAAAGAAAACAGTAGCACCGATACCTGCATATTTATTTTGTTCGCCTTTAGAGCATTGCTCCAAGATATCAGTATCTGAGCCTGAGCAGATAATAAAAAATTGCTTTAACATAGTTCGTTGGGTTTGATTGATTGTCTATTAGAACGCAATTCTTGACCATTTGTTACAAAAAAGCCTCGAAAATCGAGGCTTAACAGATATTTAGTATTAATTAGTTACCTATTACTATTGGTTTTGTAGATAAATTGACAATAAAATTACTGTCATCTGTATGGTTTGTAAGTATGTTTAAATCTTTATTAGAACGGATAAGATTTATGGCTTTTTTTGACGAAACAGATTTGCCATCAAAATAAAATTCAGAGCCTTTTTCTGCCATTTCCTTTATATGTTCTATAGGACTTTTTGGTGGAGGCGGAGGTGGAATCTCTCTTACTTCAATTTCTTCAAATGGAACTTCTACAACTTCCCTGACTTTTACCTCTTCGATTTCCTTAAGTGGAACTTCTGCAACCTCTCTTAGTTTTACTTCTTCAATTTCATTTAAAGAAGAATACAAAGCAATTTTATTAGGTTCCTTTCCAGGATACTCCCTTTTAAGTCTCAACAATTGTTCTCGCTCATCGATAGACGCAGTCTCTGGTGTTCGAGGGGTTCTCTCATCTTCTTTAATTTTCTTTGAACGGTTTTTATCTGCCTTCTTTTTTAAATGTCTTGCTTTTTCAAGGTTTTTCCTATAGGCTTCTTTCTCTAACTGCAGTTTTTTTTTATCTATTTCTGAAAGTTTGCGTTTCACTTTTGCCAATTTTTCTTTTTCTGCTTTATGCTTCAGTAGTTTTGATGCTATTTGATTTTCTCTGTATGTCATTTTTTCTTTTTGCATTTTCTCTCTTTCCTTATTGCGTTTAAGCCTTTCAGTAGTCATTTGATTATTTCTGTTAGCTAATTTCTCCTCTCTTAATTGCTCTTTCAGCAATCTCATCTTAAGGTTTTTGGAAACCATTTGAGCTTCTTTGTACGCCAATTTTGCGTGTTTTAATTGCTGTTTTTGCAATTTCATTTTAATTGCTTCAGCAGCTATTTGATGCTTTTCCTGAGCATCTTTATATACCTTTATTTGTTTTTGAGTTGCGTTTTTATCTAATGGAGGAGGTGGAGCTGGCATTTCAGGTTTGCTGGCTCTAGGAGCTTTAGGGGCAACAAGTGGAGCGGGAGGAGCAGGAATATCAGGGAATTTTTCAGCTTTGTTTCTTTGGGTATCGGTCATTAAGTTATATAGGTATTTAAGACGTTTTATATCGCTCTTCTCAATATGCACGTTATCCTTCGGCATATTATTATACTTTTTTGCCAAAGCATTGTACTCTTCAATTTGTTCTTTAGATGCTTTTTCTTGTAATGCCGTTTCAGTATCGTTTGATGTGGCCAGGTTTGTAGTCAGCTCTTTGTCGGAAGTCTTTTCTATAACAACTTTGTCGCTAAAGCCGTACAAAGTAATAGCAAGTAATGGCAGAAGGATAAGGCTTCTAAGCCAAACACCTTTCTTTGTGGTTTGAGTTTTCATAACTGTAAATCGTTTTTTGATTAATGAATAATTGATGGCATTTGCCAATTGCGGTTGTGAAGCATTTGATGAGAATGCCAATAATATTTCTTGATAAGTAGTTGTTCTAATACCTTTGTTTAATACACCTTGATCTGCTAAAAATTCGTGATTTAACTTAATAAAATGTTTAGCTAGGTATATTAAAGGATTAAACCAAAACAAGACCTGTAAAAGTTCTATGAAGAGTACATCAATACTATGCTTTTGCTTGGCGTGTATTTCTTCGTGCCATAAGACTTCTTCTGGAATTTCTTTTGTTTCAAATTTATGCTTGTTGAAAAAAATGTATCTAAAAAATGTATGTGGTACAATTAAATCGTTTAATAAAACATGGGTTATACTGAATTTTTTTTGTTTTGGATTGTGCTTTATTTTATATATAATATTATAAAGATTTCTTATAAATTTTAAACCAAAAAGAAAAACACCCAAGCCGTATGTTGACCACAGTATAATAGTTAAATAATTAGTTTTTGATTCTGGTGAAAACACTGTATTTTGAATAAAACCCTCACCAACTAAAATGGGAGTTGTTTGAATAATTGGTTCTATATAATAAGTAAATGTTATCAAAGGAATGCCAACAGATAGAATTAAGGCTCCAAGCAAATAAAAACGCTTAAAAACATGCATGTTTTCTTTTTCAAGAATAAGCTTATAGATTATTATAAAAATCAATAAGCACGCACTAGATTTTAAAATATAAACTATCATGATTACTTATTTTTAATTTCGTTATCGATAATTTCTTTTAAACGCTCTAGCTCATCTTTACTGAGGTTGGTTTCTTTTGTAAAGAACGATGCAAACTGTGAAGCACTATCATTAAAAAAGGTTTTTATTAAGCCATTTACATGTTTTGAGAAGTAATCCTTCTTTTTAACCAAAGGATAATATTCGCGTGATTTCCCATAAAGATTATATGTAACAAAACCTTTGTCGGTCATACGTTTTAAAAGCGTTGCGATAGTGGTTGTTGCGGGTTTTGGGTCTGGGTAAGCATCTAAAAGGTCTTTCATAAAGGCGCTTTCTAGCTTCCACAGGTGCTGCATTAATTGCTCTTCGGTTTTCGATAGTTGCATTGCTCTACATTGTTAGAATTAACTCTACAAATGTAGAGTTAAATTTAATTAAAACAAATTATTAGAAATAAAATTTTGTTAAAATGTGTTATATTTGAGTCAGTATTGCAAAAATTATACCCAAAATGAACAAGCTTACTATTGCCCTATGTTGCTTTTTTGTATTGACTTTATCTTCGTATAGTCAATCCATTACAGATTTAATTAATGAGGTTAATCAAGATTTTTTAGTCAAAGTTATTCGAGAATTTTCTGGTGAAGATGCCACTACAGTAAATGGAAACCCTGTAACTATATTGAATCGAGAAGAAGCGACTAATGATATTTCCGCAGATTACATAAAAGAAAAACTGTCTGCATTAAACAATCTTACTATTTTAGATCAAAGCTTTAATACCAATGGGAGAAATATTGTAGCAACACAATTAGGCAAAACCACTCCCAACAAAATATTTATAGTATGTGCGCATTATGATTCAGTTGATGATTATTGTGTTGATGATAATGCCAGCGGCACTGCTGCAATTTTGGAAATAGCAAGGATATTATCTACGCAGTGTTTTGATAATACTATAAAGTATGCTTTCTGGGATGAGGAAGAAAACGGATTGAATGGCTCAGATTTTTTTGCAACTCAAGCAGCAGGAAATGGAGATACAATTTTAGGAGTGATTAATTTGGATATGATGGCTTATGATGGTGATGGTGATAACGATTTTGATATTGATGTTCGTAATATTGCCGGTTCTTTGGTTGTTAAAGATGATATTCTTAATGCTTTAAGCACTTTTGGATTTACACTTAACGCAAACGTTGTGAATCCAGGAACTCCACTATCGGATCATGCTAGTTTTTGGAGCAATGGTTATCCTGCAGTATTGCTTGGCGAATCTTGGTTTAACGGTGACCAAAACCCAGATTATCATACTGCTGGAGACCGTTTTAGCACTTTGGATATACCATATTTTGAGGAGATGACAAAACTGGTATTGTCGTATATGGCAACCGTGGGAAGTTTGGTAGACGTCGATAATACCGTAAGTGTAAATACAACAACATTAACAGCAAATCAAATAGGGGTGACGTATCAATGGTTAGATTGTGATAATGGCAATGCCCCAATTCCAACTGAAACTAATCCATCATTTATGCCTTCAACCAGTGGTAATTATGCAGTTCAAATTACATTAGGTTCATGTACAGAAATAAGCTCTTGCATCAATTTTAATACCTTAAATTTTGAAGCATTTGATAAATATAGTATTGAGATTTATCCTAATCCAGTAAATTCAGTTTTGTATATAGATTTACCAATTCCTAATGATGCTGTTTTATCAATTGTAGATGTTGAAGGGAAGGAACTTCTTAAACACTTTATTAGAGGACAGCATGGCGAAATTAATTTTGCTCCGTTTGCAAGTGGAATATATTTTGTGAATTTGAAGATAGGAGGAAACAAACTGATTTACAAAATTGTAAAGGAGTAAGTGGCTTATTTGTTTTTGGCTTTATTTTTTGATCGAATACTTTCAATTATCACGGTCGAAATTATTAATAATCCGCCAAAAAAGATATTCCAATTAGGGACTTCTCCTAAAAAAAGATACGCTATAAATATGCCGTAAATAGGTAATGCACTACTAATAATACTTGCTGTACTCGCAGAGAAGTATTTAAGACTATGTACAAACATGGTATGGCCAATGGCAGTTGTCAATAAAGCCAACAAAAGGATATAAGGATATTGTGTAGAAATGGTAGACGTGTCCATAAAGTAAAGAACAGGGGAGAGCACAATGGTCAATATTAAGAGCTGGTAAAGCATTAGCATAGTACCATTATAATTCGCAACATGTCGTTTAAGAATTAATATTCTAAGAGCATAACATAATGCAGAAAGCAGACCCAATAAAACACCTTTAACATTAGAACTTTCTATATCAAACTCTGGTGCTAAAATATAAATACCCAATAGTACCATAAACCCTAAAACAATATGGATGGGGTCAAATTTTACTTTCATAAACAAAGGTTCCAGTAATGTGGCTATTACCGGAAAAGTGTATAATGAAAGTAACCCTAAAGCAACATTCGATAATTTTAGCGCATAAAAATAAGTAATCCAATGAGCGCCTAAAAATATGGCCGATATAATGAATGTACCTCTATCCTTAGGTTTTAGCTTAAGGTTTATTTTTTTATATCTACAAAAAACAAATAAAAAAAGCAATGCAAGCGAAGACCGCCACCAAATAATTACAGGTGTAGGCAAATCAATAAATTTTCCCAGAGCGCCAGAAGTACTAATAAAGAGGGTCGCAAGACTAAGCTCAAATAGGTGTTTTATATGATTGTTTTTCATTAAGCCAAATTGCTCCCTGAGTTATTAAAAATTATTCAAATCAAACTCTTTAGGAGGATTAACATTTAGTAAATGTTTCACCCAGTAATCCCAACGCTTTCTTGTCATATAGTTTTTCATATCTCCATAACTATGTCTTTGGTTAGGGAATAAAATCATGTCAAAATCTTTGTTAGCTTTAATTAAAGCATCAACGACTAACATTGTATTTGAGGGAGGAACATTATCATCCATAGAGCCATGCGTAATTAAAAGTTTTCCTTTCAAATTTTTTGCAATGAGTTGATTTGCTTGATTATCATAACTTGTTGTGCCATCATTTTTACCTTCCAAATTTCCTACTTGTAAAAGGCCTTGCCATTTTTCTCCCCAATCGGCTTCATAATTTCTATTATCATGATTTCCAGCTCCAGAAACAGCGACATTGTAAAAGTCTGGATAGGCAAAAATAGCTCTTGTTGAAGCAAAGCCTCCTCCGGAATGTCCCCATATTCCAACACGTTCAATATCAATGCCTTTATACTGAGTTGCTAATTGTTTTATTGTGGTTATATTATCTGGTATACCATTATCTCCCATATTGCCATAATAGAAATCATGAAAAGACTTAGATCTACCTGGTGTTCCCATAGCATTTACTGCAACAACAACAAAGCCTAATTCTGCCACTGCTTGAAAGTCTCTACTAATAACATTAAATCCATAATTTCTAATACTTCCAGACTGTGGCCCAGGATAAATATAATTTATAACAGGATATTTTTCATTTTCATTGTAGTGACTTGGTAAATGTAAAATGCCATAGAGGTCAGTTTTATTATCTCTTGCTTTTACCTTAAACTCGATTGGCTGTTGCCAATTTTTTGCTTTTAATTCAGAAATGTCTGTGGTTTCTATATCCATAACTTTATTTCCATTTCTATCTCTAATCGCAGAAACAGGTGGGTTTTTTGTTGTAGAATAGGTGTCTAAAAAATAAGTGAAAGACTCTGAAAAACTTATAGAATGTGCTCCTTTGTCTGGAGATAAGTTTGTTAAATTGTTCCCATTAAAATTAGTTTTATACAGATATTTATGATAAGGATTGCCATCTTCTTTCCCCCCAGCAGTAAAAAAACACTCCCTAGTAGTTTCATCAATATGTAAAAGTTGTTGCACGGCCCAATCACCTTTTGTAATTTGATTTTTTAATTGCCCTGTAGCTAAATCGTATAAGTATAAATGTCCCCAATCTGATTTTTCTGAAAACCATATAAACTCATTGCTATCAAATAGAACTTTCCAGTTTTCTTTCCCTACCCCAGATTCATAATAGGTGTCTACCTCTTCTTTATGTATGGATGATACAACACCAGTATAGGTGTTTGCAATTTGCAAGTGTGCTACTTTGTGATTTCTGGAAGACGATACAAAGGCAAATTGTAATCCGTCCTTTTTCCATTGGGCATCGAGAAGTTCTCCACTACGGTTAGCCACATGATCTGTTCTTGTTCCTCTTTGGAAATCGGCCGGCATTTTTAACCTTATTAATTTCGGGTTAGTTCCCAAATGAATGATAACACGTTCAAGTCTAAATACATTTAAATCGCCCGGTAAAGGATGTTTCCAAGCTTCGAGTTTTGGATGACCAACATTGGTAGATGTTAAATACATTTCACCAACGCCTCTGGCATCCTGCTGAAACGTTGCTATTTTATCTGAATTAGGGGACCACTTTAAGACAGCATTATCACTTTTAATCCATCCTGCGTTATTGGTACCATATCCATAATCCTCAACACCATCAAAAGTTAGTTGAGTTTTTTTATTTGTTTCTAAATTTCTTACCCATAGGTTATAATTATCGATATAGGCTGCCAACTTTCCATTAGGCGAAATATGCTCCTTTTCAGATGCCTTTACATCTATTTTCTGGACCGAATAGTCATTAAGATTTAAAACGTATTTATCATAAATGTTTGAAGAATTAGACGGTTTGGCATCTTCATATATTGAAAAAGTAAAAGTATTTTCATTTTCGGAGAAAATAACATTTTTTAAGAGTAGATTATTGCTATCAAACTCTTTGTCCAATTGCTTGCCTAGGCTTTCAGCTAATTTTGAATGGTTAAAAGCAATATTTTTTTCTTTAGTTTTGGAGTTCACCAAAATAAACACTTTACCCTCTTTAGTGTTTTTGCTATATACCAGAAAACCATTCTCAGACCACTTTTGATTAGTTATTTTGTTATAAGCAAGCTTATTTAAGTCTTTGTCCATAAAAACTGAAGCTTTTAAATAATCTTCTTTTGTAATTTGTTTAATCTCATTGGAATTGGAACAACCCGTAATGCACATAAAAAATAATATTCGTGCAAACAACTTTTGAAGAAACGGTTTCATTTTAAATAGGGTTTAGTTGGATGGAATAAGTGAAATAAACAAATTATGACTTTGCTTTTAGCTCTGTGAAATATTTATAGAACAATGGAATGGTTTCAATACCCTTGAAATAATTGAAGAGACCAAAGTGTTCGTTTGGAGAATGAATGGCATCACTATTTAGCCCAAAGCCCATTAGGATGGTTTTACTTTTTAGTTCTTCTTCAAACAGTGCAACTATAGGAATACTTCCACCACTACGTTGAGGAATAGGTGCTGTGCCAAAAGTATCTTCATAAGCTTTTGAAGCAGCTTGGTAACCAATACTAGTGGTTGGTGTTACATAACCCTGACCACCATGATGAGGTTTTACTTTTATGGTTACTCCTTTAGGCGCAATATTTTCAAAATGTGTTTTAAACAGTTGGGTTATTTCAATCCAATCTTGGTGAGGTACCAAACGCATCGATATTTTGGCAAAAGCCTTACTTGCAATAACGGTCTTTGCACCTTCGCCAGTGTACCCTCCCCAAATTCCATTTACATCTAGTGTTGGGCGAATTGAGTTTCTCTCATTGGTTACATATCCTTCTTCACCATAAACTGCATCAATATCAAGGGCTGATTTGTATGCTTCAAGTGAGAAGGGTGCCTTAGCCATATCATCACGCTCTTTGCGAGATAACGTTTCCACCTTATCATAAAAACCAGGTATAGTAATGTGGTTATTGTCATCATGAAGTGAGGCAATCATTTTTGTTAAAATATTAATTGGATTGGCAACCGCCCCGCCATACAAACCTGAATGTAAATCACGATTGGGCCCTGTGACTTCAACTTCTACATAACTTAAACCTCTTAACCCAGTTGTGATTGAAGGAATATCCTTAGCAATCATACCCGTATCAGAAATTAAGATGACATCATTAGCAAGTTTGTCTTGATTTTCCCTAACAAATTTAGATAAGCTAACACTTCCCACTTCTTCTTCTCCTTCAATCATAAACTTTACATTACAAGGGAGTTGGTTGGTAGAAGTCATAAACTCCATAGCTTTTACATGCATGTACATTTGCCCTTTATCATCGCTTGATCCCCGAGCAAAAATGGCGCCCTCTGGGTGTAATTCTGTTTTTTTTATAACAGGTTCAAACGGAGAAGAATCCCAAAGTTCCAAAGGATCGGCAGGTTGCACATCATAATGGCCGTAGACTAAAATAGTTGGAAGATTTTTATCAATAATTTTATGAGCATATACTATTGGATACCCATCAGTTTTACATATTTCTACACGGTCGCACCCTGCTTTTTTTAAACTATCACTAACGAATTCAGACGTTTTTAAAACATCGTTTTTATATGCTGAATCGGCACTTATAGATGGGATTTTAAGGAGTTCCAAAAGTTCGTTTAAAATGCGGTTTTTATTTGAACTGAGATAAGATTGAAAGTTTTCCATGAGTCTAAGATGTATTTGTTCAAAAATACAAAAACAAGCCCAACTTTTTTCTTAAAAGATGCGTTTGAATTTTGAAAGTATTGTTTATATTTGCATCCCGATATTTATCGGGTATTGATGCGGGCGTGGTGGAATTGGTAGACACGCTAGACTTAGGATCTAGTGCCGCGAGGTGTGAGAGTTCGAGTCTCTCCGCCCGCACAAAAGTAAAAAAGCGTCTCATTTCTTTGAGACGCTTTTTTAATGTTAGACACAGACCAGTGTCATTCAAATAAATATTAATTATAACTTCAACTCAAAATTTAATATAATTGAACTATTGTTTTATTATTTTAAAACTTTTAGAAAAGGTATTTGATTCTATATTTAGTATATATATCCCTTCAGCAAATTTCGAAACATCAATGTTAATAATACTACTTTGAGGAACATTGTTTTGGTAAACAATTTGACCCACAACAGAAAACATATTAATTTGTATATTTTTCAAATCCAATAAACCAAGATTCAAATAGAATATATTGTCATTTATAGGGTTAGGGTAAACTAGAATATCACTATTAAGTATAATTGTTTCTTCATAAATACCCTGGCAATCTTTCTCCCCTAAAACTTTTAAGTTATTTGTCCCTGCCGTTAGGTCTAATTCTATAGTGGTATTGGATGTTTCAATAATTGTTTCATTCAAAGTAATTCTATAAACCGTACTTCCACTTAAATCTAGTATGATTGAATTTTTAGAACCACCAATTCTTGATAGTACAGAAAGATCTTCAGGTTGTTCAATTCTCACATTAAAACATAGTTCATAGTCTGGTTCACCATCAACAGTAATACAAACTACATAGTTGCCAGCTTCCATATCACTAGCGATATAATTTGTAGTAAATGAATTTGATGAGTTAACGGAATTACCAATTATTGCCACTGTATAATTTAGGTTTTCGACTGCCGTAATATTGATACTCCCGTCATTACTATTTCGGCAGGATTCACCTGCTATTTGCAAAGTAAAATTATTAGCAGGTAAGTTAAAAACTTCACAACCCGTAACATCTACAGTTGTTCCAAACGGGGTATTGGCACAAACATCATTGCCATCTAAAACACCATCGTTATCATCGTCGTCGTCACATACATCACCAATACCGTCATTGTCCAAATCGGCTTGATCTGCATTTACCGTTAGAGAACAATTATCGTTAACATCAAGTATACCATCGTTGTCATCATCCTCATCACAGACATCACCTTCACCATCGTTGTCAAAATCGGCTTGATTAGCGTTTGCCGTTAAAGGGCAGTTGTCGGTAATATCGAGAATTCCGTCGCCGTCGTCATCGTCGTCACAGACATCACCAATACCGTCATTGTCCAAATCAGCTTGGTCTGCATTTGCTATATCAGGACAATTATCACTAGCATTATCAACACCGTCATTGTCACTATCATTATCACAGACATCACCAACACCATCGCCATCAAAATCAGCTTGATCGACATTAGCAATTAATGGACAATTATCGCTGATGTCAAGAATGCCATCATCATCATCATCATCATCACAAACGTCTCCTGTACCATCACCATCTGTGTCCAATTGATCTGCATTGGCAGTATTTGGACAATTATCGCTAGCATTATCTATGCCATCGCTATCAAGATCATTAGGATTGACATACGGGTTATTTCCATAAACCCTAAACTCTCCTGGTTCTAAGGCAATTAAAGTTGATGTATTTATAACCTCAGTAGAATTATTATTATCCAGCAAGTTATACCAAGTTCCTATTTCTTGAAATTCTGGATCGATATTCTGACTGGTCAAACCAAAATTCCCAATAATGGTAACATATTTTATTTCATCTCCAGTTGCACTTGGTAGTGTAAGATGAATAGTTTTTAGACCCGATGTATCTCCGTCTAGACTAAAAACTGAAGTTTTAAAGATAGGGGCATTTAGCTTCAAGTCTATTAAATTGGCCCAAGTGGCGTAAATAGCTTTTCTGTTTGGGTCATCTACATATTCCCAGCGGATAGGTTTGTTGCCTGTTCTACCATTAAAATTAATATCAACTTCATAACCTAATTCACCAAATTGCCAAATCATTTTTGGACCGGGAACCGTAAAGAAAAAAGCTCCTGCAGTTTCCATGCGTTCAAGAGCGGTATTCAAATCTTTAACAGAATAAGCTCCATTGCTTTCGCCTTCATCTAAATTTCTATACATTATACGCTGTTCATCATGACTTTCCATGTATGACACTGCCGAAGGCCCGTCAAATCCTTTTTTAGTATACGAAACATTTGAAATATTAGATTTACCGTCTGCATGATCTCCAATAGTTGCCTCATTATATGGGTCGGTTTGTTTATTCCAAAGCATAATACCTTTGCCTTCATTAGCACGATAATCAGCCCATTGTTTTTCTTCCGTTATACCACCTAAATGTTCAAAAATAATATAAAAGTTAGGATCTACTTCCCATTGATAATCGGCATAATCCTTAAGAACATCGATTCTATCTTGCTGTAGGCCATTAGTACAACCTTCATCCGAAGACGAACAGTTTTGAGTAAACCCTTTTGTTAAATCCCAACGAAACCCATCAATTTTAAATTCGTTAATCCAATATTTTACAGTGCGCTCCACATAGTTTCTAGTGGCATTAGATTGATGGTTGAAATCATTAAAAACACTGTAAGCATGAGTTGCACTTTGGTTAAAAAACGGACTATCAGCATTTGCTTGCCCATTATAACCACCATTGTCGGTATTCCAAAGTCTATAAAAGGGATGTTGACCAGATGCGTGGTTATAAACCACATCTATTATTACTGCAATTCCCCTGTTATGGCATTCGTCAATTAACTGTTTAAAGGCATCTGCAGTACCATAATACTTATCAAGTGCCATATGAAATGACGGATTGTAACCCCAACTTAAATTGCCATCAAACTCATTAACAGGCATCAGTTCTATTGCGTTTGCACCAAGAGTTTGAATATAATCTAATCTTGCTTTAACAGCATCAAAACTGTGTAGCTCATCAAAATCCCTAATGAGCAATTCGTAAATAACTAAATCGGTTTTTTCTGGTCTATTAAAATTAGTGACTTGCCAGTTAAAATTAGCATCACCAGTTCTTAACAATGTTACAGCATGATTAGTTGACCCAGTTGGATATTGAGGCAGGTTTGGATAAGTTACTGCATCTAAAAACTGGTCTTGAGTTTCGTCAAGAATGATTGTTGAATAAGGATCAGCGATTCTAATATTAGAATCCACTAAATATTGATACATATGGTCAAACTGAGGCGTTAACCCAGACAATTCAATCCAAAATCTATCTCGGGCAGTATCCTCGTTCATTAAATAATTAGCGTCTTCTTGCCAGTTGTTAAAATCACCAATAACATGAACGGTCTGTTTGTTTGGTGCAAATAGTACTAATGTTGCTTTTGTGTTATCCGTTGGGTCTAAATTCAAACCATCTAGTAATCCATTAGGTACAGGGAACAATGGCGTAATTCTGGCACTAAAAGCTTCGCTTAAAACCTGAATACCATCATCTGCTTCCAATATAAAATCAGTACCTTCTGTAACTGTAAAATCAAAACTGTAATTGTTTATTCCTGTGGCGGTATCAACTTCAACACCATTGGCTTTTAGTGAAAAACCTGAGGAAAATATTGTTGTAGCAGAAATATTGATAAGTGTACCGGCATCTACAATTATTGGGTCTTCTGTAGGAGATGTTAGCGTAAGTTGATTTATTGTAAGATCCTTAAGAATATCTTGAGATTTTTTATCTCCATCACCATTTTTAGCTTTTAATAAAAATCCTATTCGTCCAATACCAGTTCTATTGTAAAATGTATTTGGTACAAACGAAATACTATAAGTGTCGGTTCCGCTATTATAAGTTAATCTATTAGCTTCGTCAGAATTTGTCCAACTGCCATTGGTAGGACTGTCTTGTTCATTTCCAAAATTTAAATCATAAGACCATGACCAAAGATATAAAGAATTATCCGCTACTCCCCATGCAGATTCGTCTATACTCGATCCATTAAATGTTATCGTAATATTTTCGCTTTCAATAAAATCATTTGGGCTAATTGAATAAGTAATAGTTTGTACTTGAGCAAAACCAAATACTGTATTCAAAAATAAAAGGATGAACGTAATGTTTTTCATAACAGAAAATTTAAAAAAGGGCTATGTTTTACATAGCCCTTTTAATACTAAATCAATTAAATTTACTCTAATGTTATGGTTTTATTTACTGTATCTATTGTTAACAAATAGGTTCCGTCAATACCAATAAATCTGAAATTGTTGTCTCCATCCAAAGCATCCTCAAAATTAGCATCAATCGTATAGCCTTCGCCTGCATAATAAGGATAGTTCAGTCCAGAACCCCAATCGCCATTTGCCGTAAAGAACCTAAATGCTTCATTAGCAAAATTTACATTTCCAGAATAAACACCGTCACCAGTACAAAGCAGTTGAACAGGAGTTGTCCAATCCCATCCAGCGTCTGGCAAACCTGCACCTACGCCCCAAAGTTGGTCTAAATCGCATACTCCAGTTGGTTGTGGACTATCTAAGGTTATTGTTTTGTTTACCGTATCTATTTGAAGATAATAGAATCCTGTCGTCCCAACAAATGCAAAGTTATTATCTCCATCCAAGGCATCCTCAAAATTTGCATCAATCGTATAACCTTCACCTACAAAATAAGGATAGTTTTGGCCAGAGCCCCAATCGCCTTCACCAGTGAAGAATCTAAAGTTGTTATCTGCTCCTCCGTTGTTCTGTAGATTTACATTCCAAGAATATACACCATCACCAGTACATTTAAGGCTAACAGGAGTTGCCCAATCCCAACCTGCATCTGGTAAACCAGCGCCCACGGCCCAAAGTTGATCTAAATCACAAACAGGTTCACCTGTAGAAGCTTCTGGAAGCACTAATGTTAACGCACTTATTGGAGATAAAATTTCTGTTGAACTATCAGATCCAACAGATGCCCTAACTCTAAAATAGATATCCCCAGTATCTGGGTTTTCAGTATCTGGGTCATTATCCAATCCAGCTTGGTTGGCATAACCAAGCATATCTCCAATAGTAATTGCAAATGAATTCTCAGAGGTTGATCCAACAACTTCCATATCGGTAAAATCACCAGTTATTGATTTTTGTACTTCGTAATTTACATTGGTCTGAATACCAAAATCTGCATCGTTCCATGTGAAGCGCTCTCCTAAATTTCCTGAAGCGGCTGGTGTTAATATATACTCTGCTAAAAATGTATTAGAGAACACAAAATCTCCAGCAGGCTCTGCTACAAAAGTTATGTCGCTGTCATCATCAAGGCATGAGTTGAAAGCAATCATGCTTAAAATAAATAGGGTTAAAATTTTTATTTTTTTCATCGTTTTATCTTTTTATTAGTATCCTGGATTTTGTTGTAAGTTAGGGTTTGTTGAAATTGAAGCAGTTGGAATAGGAAATATGTTTCTAAACGCATCCGTTGAGATTCCAGCTGGTTGATTGCCTTTAAACGGCCATAAATAACTATTTGTTGTAAAATAATTATAGCGCACTAAATCTGTACGTCTTTGACCTTCCCAATACAATTCTCTAGAACGTTCGTCCAATATAAAATCTAGGGTTAAGTCGCTAGCTGTAATATTTCCTACGACACCACCATAGGCTCTTTCTCTAAGTTCATTAATTTTTGCCGCGGCTAAACTTAAATCACCACCACCACCTCTAATAGATGCTTCGGCGTAGTTTAAATAGATTTCAGCAAGTCTAATTAATGGTAAGTCTGAATCGATAAATTCCCCACTAGTGTCATTGCCTTGATCTCCATTTGAATCCACATTCTTGAATTTTGTTACAGCATAGCCATTATTAAATGGAGGGATATTTTCAATCTCTAAACTTTGACCATCGGTATGGAACATTCCTCTTTGATCACTTATTGCGGTTAATGAATAGGTTAAATTGCCTAAGTCAAATACAATATAATAAGCCCCAGCAGAAATCGGAAGATTAGCACCTCCTGGCTCTAAAGAACCATCAGCACCATCATCACCATAGTTATTACCCCAATCTTCATTAAAACGAAATTTCATTTCACCATCGGTTAGTACAGCGTATAGTGCATATAAATCTGTTCCGATTTCATACATTTCCATATCTGGGCCGTCCCATCCGTTAGCTGTTGCATCTCCAACAAGTCCCCAATCAGATATTGTTCCTAAGCTATTATTTAAATTGGGTAAACCAGAATCATCAAATTCAAATTTTTCTACCAAAGCTTTAGTAGTACGAAGACCGCCCCAGCCTCCATTAACGCCAAATTCTGTAGGATCCATTGTTCCACCAATTGCAGCGTGCACTAAAAAAGTAGTACCACCATAAGTTTGGGATTGTAAACCATCAAAGTTTAAAGCAAAAATAAACTCGTTTTGAGCACCATTAGTATTGTTATCTGCTAAAAACAACTCATCATACGCCGTTCCGTTACCATTGGCGTCGTTAGTATTTATTGAGTAAGAAGAATTCATAACATTACTAGAAAACGTTACGCTTTTGTCATATTGAGGTTCTCCAATCCATGTCTCAGCATTTAGATATAATCTCGATAATAATGCCCAAGCAGCGACCTGATCTACTCGGCCATATTCGTTAGCACCACTAGGCATTAATAAATCTTGAATCTCTAAAAGCTCAGTCTCAACAAATGTAAAAATTTCTGACCGTGTACTCTGTTGAGGCAATTCTGTAGAAATTTCAGTTGTTAAAGGGACATTAGCATACAAATCCATTAGGTTATAATATGCAAATGCTCTTAAAAATCTAGCTTCTGCAATGTATGTTGGTATCACTTGATCAGATAACAATCCTGCATTTTTAATAAATGAACTTGTAAAAGATACTTCTTGAGCTAATCTATTGTACATAGCTTCAGAAAAATCATTACTTGAAGACCAATACAGTCCATGTAAGTCCGGTAGGCCAGGGTCTCCCCAACCAACAACAGAGTGATCTGTTGTTAACTCGTTTAAATTGAATAACATTCTCGAAAATTGAGAAAAACCTTCATCAATATCAGCTATATCGGGCTGTCCTGCTGGTCCTTGTTGACCTGTCAAAGCTAAACTAGCATATAATTTTGCTAGAGCACTTTTTGCTTCTGTTGCGTTTGCAAACACATCCTGTTCTGTAAAACTATCTGGATCTATTGGTGACTGATTCAAATCATCATGACATGAAGCCACAAACAAAAAGATAGTGATTAAAGGAATGAATTTTTTAATTATATTTTTCATTTTTCTAACATTTTAAAAATCAATATTTACGCCCATAACAAAAGTTCTTGGCCTTGGGTAAAAATTATTATCGATACCACCATTTATTTCAGGATCTAAACCCTTATAATTGGTTACAGTTGCAACATTTTGTAAAGAGCCATACAACCTTAAACTTACATCTTTAAACGTATCTTCAGGTAACCTATATCCTAAGGTAATATTATCTATTTTAAAGAATGATGCCTCTTTAACAAAATGGCTGCTTAATAAATTAGTCTCTGTTGTATTCTCAAATCCTGTGCTTAAATAATCGGAGTGCAGGTTGTACAAAATATTATTTTGTGTAGCCCTTGCTCCATATGCATTTGCTGAAGCCACATTATCATAGGCATAATTTCCTAAATTAGCTCTTGTTACCATAGCAAAATCCCAATTTTTAAACCTTACATTGGTATTAAGTCCCATGATAATATCTGCATAAGGATCTTTATAGATAAATTTGTCCTCATCGTTAATTAGATTATCTCCATTTCTATCAACATATGCACCTTCAATCGGTTTTCCTGAAGTATCATATACTTGTTGAAATACAAAATAACTATTTGGAGTTTCTCCTTCAGTATGGACTTGAACATTATTTCCTACACCACCACTAATACCTCCTGTTGGTTGATCAAAAGGAAGATTGGTTATGGTATTGTCATTAAATGCAATGTTATAATTTAAAGACCATTCAAACTCGTCGGTTTGGAATGGGATTACATTTATAGCAAACTCAATCCCCTTATTCTCCATGTCACCAATGTTTTTGTCAACACGATTACCAAAGTTAGTAAAAGGATCCACAGATGCAAAAGCAATTAAATCTTTCGTTTCTTTCAAGTAAGCATTTATAGAGCCGGAAATACGTTTATCAAATAGTCCATAATCTAAACCTATGTTGATAGTGCTCCCAACTTCCCAACGCAAATCTTCATTAATTGGTTCTGGTCTATAAGTCTGAAGAAAACCAGTGCCAAATTGATAATTAGCTGATGGTTGACTTCCAATATATTGTGTTAAAAATCTATAGTCGCCAAGGCCATTTACATTTCCAACTTCACCATATCCAACACGAAGTTTTAATTCGTTTAAGAATGAATCTTCTAAAAAGCTTTCTTTATGCGCGTTCCAGGCTACTGCTAATGATGGGAAATAACCCCAACGATCATCTGGATTTAATTTAGAAGATGCATCAGCTCTAACCGTGGCAGTTAATAAATATTTACCATCGAAGTCATAGTTTAATCTACCAAAATATGATAGTAAAACGTTCTTAGATTTGTCTATTCCGCCTCCAGTAGTTATTCCAGTGTTAAAATCCCGTGAAGAATCATTGTTATCAAATTCAAAAGACTGGTAAGAATGTCCTACAACAGCGGTAATATTGTGTAAATCATTTATAGATTTACTATATGTAAGATAGGCATCAAATAATTTGTTGGTAGCATCCTGCCCATATAAGCTGTATGAACCTTCAAAGTTTGGATTTGATGTTGGCAATAAGTCAGAAGTGACTCTTCTACCATTACTATTAGATTTATCGTAACCTAAATTTACAGTAGCAGTAAGGTCTGAAAAGAAATGTAATTTATAGTCAAATTTTATATTTCCAACAAAGCGCCTAACATCGGCAGTGTCATTATTTAACTTAATTAAGGCTAATGGATTTGATGGAGCTAAGTTGAGTTGATATCCAGTATTTGGGTCAATCCACGAAAAGTAACCGCCAAATTTATCTAATAAAGGATTTGAAACATCGAAGACAGGTTGTGTTGGATCAAATGACACGGCATTACCAATAGAACCCCTATCGGCAAATCTGTTTTCTGTATAAGCACCACGAGCATTTAATTCAATCTTTAAATGGTCATCCAATAAACTTGGTGTTAAACTTATTGATCCAGTAGTTCTCTTAAAATTATCAGTATCTAATATTCCATTTTGATCAGAATATCCAAGAGAGGCTCTCATAGGTACTCCCCAAGCACTTCCCAAAGCACTAAATGTGTGGTCTGTGCCCACAGCATCTACATATATTTGGTCTTGCCAATCAGTTTTTGAAGAGCCTAATCTAGCAATTGCACTTGCATCGCCTGTTTCAGTTATCAATCTTGTAAATTGACCAGCAGATAAAAGATCTACCTTATCCACAGGATTTGAAAATGTCATCGATGAATTAAGATTGAATTTAAATTCAGAATCCTTACCTTTTTTGGTTTGAATTAAAATAACCCCATTAGCTGCTCTTGATCCATAGATTGCTGTCGCAGAGGCATCTTTTAATACCACCATGCTTTCAATATCATTTGGATTTATTAAGTTAAGCGGGTTACGTGTTCCTCCTACACCTCCATCATTCAATGGAACTCCGTCTACAACAATTAAAGGATTACTGGATAATGACAATGACCCATTACCTCTAATACGGATAGTTTGTCCTTCTCCAGGAGCACCTCCGCCAGAAGTTACTGAGACACCAGCAATTTTTCCAGTAATTAATTGTTGTGCTGATACAACAGGACCTTGATTAAAATCTTCAGATGTAATTAAATCTGCAGTTCCTGTTAAATCTTCTTTCTTAACGCTACCATAACCAATAACAACTATTTCATCTAATTGAGCAGCGTCTTCAATTAATTGAACGTTTAAAGTTGTTTGCCCAGAATATGTTACTTCTAAGGCCTGGTAGCCAACGTAAGAGAATACTAAGATATCTCCATTATTGACTGCTAGTTGATAATTACCATCAAAATCTGTTGCAGTTCCTGTAGCTGTGCCCTTTATAACGACATTAACTCCAGGAAGTGGTAATGATGATGATTGTTCTGTTACAGTACCGGTTACAGTACTTTGTCCCAAAGCAATTAAGGGGACAAAAAACATTACAAATAGTAAGCTATTTAAAATTGTTTTCATACAATGATTTTAAATTAATTTCTTAATTAGTTTGTATATATTTCCACTTCTCGAGGTTAAATTTATGTAAAAAGAATGTAAAATTTTCTTCCAACATTGCATTATTCGTAACGAAAACGTTTTCGTGTTAACAACTTATTAATATAAGGAATATTTAGACACGAAAATACATAGAATTGCTAATTTTTTCAGTTGATTTATTTATTCTTAGTACATTAGCTTTCAATGAAACGAAAAATTACCTTAAAACAAATAGCAAGAGAACTTGATGTTTCTATTTCTACGGTTTCAAAAGCTTTACGAAATAGCATTGAGATAAGTGAAGATACCCGACAGAAGGTTCAGGCTTTTGCTAAGCTTTATCATTACAGGCCAAACAATATTGCGTTAAGTTTAAAGAATAGGAAAACAAAGACCATAGGTGTAATTATACCAGAGATTGTACATCACTTTTTTTCGAATGTGATACGAGGGATAGAGTTGGTAGCAAACAGTAAAGGGTATAACGTAATTGTTGGCTTGTCGAGCGAGTCGTTTGACAAAGAAGTGATTAATATGGAGATGTTGGCCAATGGCAGTATTGATGGTTTTATTTTATCAATATCCAAGGAAACTTTACTTCAACAAGATTATCATCATTTTAATGAAACCATAAGTCAAGGTATGCCAATTGTGATGTTTGATCGGGTTGTAAATGATGTTAATTGTGATAAGGTAATTGTTGACGATGTTAAGGGCTCAAAAAAAGCGGTTAATAAATTAGTTTCTTATGGGTGTAAAAACATAGCCTTAATAACTACCAAAGATTATGTTAGTGTTGGAAGATTGAGGACTCAAGGATATATTGAGGCTTTAGAAGCTCACAAAATTGAACCCAAGGCAAGTTTAATATTGAAAGTTGATGATAAATTTGTTTCTGAAGATCGCTTGGAATTATTAGAAAATGAAATTGAACAATTGTTCAAACTAAATAAAAATATTGATGGCATATTTGCGGTCAACGAATTATATGCCTTAGCAGCAATGAAAGTTGCTAGACTTAACGGCTTGAATGTACCTAATGATATTCAGGTGATTGGGTTTACAGATGGTGTGCTTTCAAGGCATGCTACACCTAGTTTAACTACTGTAAGTCAACATGCTCAAGCCATGGGCGAAAAGGCAGCAGACTTGTTAATCCAAAGGCTAGAAACGGAGCATGAAAATGAAGATGAGGAAGAGCAAGAAGAACACTATCAAACAATCGTAATTGAGACCGAATTAATTGAAAGAGAATCTACTAAATAAAAAAAAATACTTTGATTGTTTATTTTTTTTTATAATTTAGCCACATAATCAAAACTTATATTTTCACTTCTCACATAAGTTTTGATAAGTATATCGCTTGTCAAAATAGTATTAATTAATAACATACTATTATGAAAAAGCGCACGCTTGGTTTCTGGGAAATCTGGAACATGAGTTTCGGTTTCTTAGGAATACAAATGGGGTTTGCCCTTCAAAATGCCAATGTTAGTCGAATTTTCCAAACCCTCGGAGCTGAGATTGAAGATATCCCAATACTTTGGGTTGCTGCTCCATTAACGGGTTTAATTATTCAACCAATAATTGGATATTTTAGTGACAGAACATGGCATCCTAAATTAGGGCGACGACGACCATATTTTCTAGTAGGTGCTATTTTGGCATCTTTGGCATTATTTGTAATGCCAAATTCTCCAGTGCTTTGGTTTGCTGCTGGAATGCTATGGATTATGGATGCGTCTATCAATGTTTCAATGGAGCCTTTCAGGGCTTTTGTCGGGGACAACCTTCCGGATCATCAACGAACAAAGGGTTTTGCGATGCAAAGTTTCTTTATTGGTATAGGCGCCTATGTGGCATCTAAACTTCCCTTGATGCTCACTTATTTAGGGGTTGCAAATACCGCTCCAGAAGGGATAATTCCTGATTCGGTTAAGTTTTCATTTTACATAGGCGGTTTTGTATTCCTTGTTGCTGTTTTATGGACAGTATTTAGGTCTAAAGAATATTCTCCTGAAGAAATGAAAGTTTTTGAAGAAGCGGAAAAGGATGAGTTTGCTCGAGAAGAGCGATCAGAAAATTGGTATGTATCAAATGGTAAAGTCCATCTAAAAAATGGATTGATAATCCTAATTCTTGGGTTGATTTCAAGTTTTTTAATTTATAATTATGATTTAAAGAAGGACCTTTATGTATTAACATTAGGATTGTTGAGTTTTGGCGGAATTGCCATGATAATTTCTGGGTTAATGCAAACAGGCAAGAATTTTCAAAATGGATTTGTAACAATAATGAATGATTTTCAAACCATGCCAAAGGTTATGAAACAATTGGCTTGGGTTCAATTCTTCTCCTGGTTTGCATTGTTTTCTATGTGGATTTATATGACACCAGCAGTTACTGAGCATATTTATGGAACTACAGATACAACTTCAGATTTATATAATACTGGAGCAAATCAAGTAGGCGAAATGTTTGCCAATTATAATATTATTGCAGCAGCTGTTGCTTTTTTATTGCCATTACTTGCAAAAAAGACGAGTCGAAAATTTACTCATTTTTTGGCCTTAGTGGCAGGTGGATTGGGCTTGATGTCAGTTTATTTTATAAGTAATCCTACGGCATTTACAATAGAGTGGTTACCAATGATTGGAGTTGGTATAGCATGGGCTAGTATTTTGTCAATTCCTTATGCAATGCTTTCAGGGTCTTTGCCAGCTAGTAAAATGGGTTATTACATGGGAGTTTTTAATTTTTTCATAGTAATTCCTCAATTAGTAGCGGCATCAATTTTAGGGTTTATGGTTTCAAGGTTTTTTGATAATCAACCAGTTTATGCGTTACTCGTTGGTGGTATTTCCATGATTTTGGCGGGATTAATTTCACTTACAGTAAATGATAGTGTTAAAGCGTCAATTGAATAAATGAATAAAAAAGCTTTCATATTTGATCTTGATGGTGTTATAGTAGATACTGCTAAATACCATTTTTTGGCGTGGAGAAAATTGGCTAATAGCGTAGGTGTTGATTTTACAGAAATTCAAAATGAACAACTTAAAGGCGTTAGCCGTATAGAATCGCTTAAGAAAATTTTGGCATGGGGTAAAAAAACGATATCTGAGGATGTGTTTATTGAGCTTATGGCAAAAAAGAATGACGATTATTTAGAGTATATCGCTGACATGGGTGAAGACGAAATTCTACCAGACGTGAACAAGGTTCTAGATTACCTAAAAAATCAGAAACAATTTGTGGCTCTTGGATCTGCAAGTAAAAATGCAAGGCAAATTTTAGGCAAGGTAAATTTATTAGAAAAGTTTGATGCTATTGTTGATGGTAATAATGTTTCTAAGGCAAAGCCAGATCCTGAGGTGTTTTTAAATGCAGCCAAAAAATTAGGGGCTAATGCAAAAAATTGTATTGTTTTTGAAGATTCGGTAGCAGGTATTAAAGCTGCTAATATTGCTGATATGCTCAGTATTGGTATTGGAAGTAAAGATGTTTTAAGCGAAGCAGATTATGTGTTTAAAGATTTTACGGAGATTGATGAAGAATTTCTAAAGAGTCTTTTTAATGAAGAAAGAAAAGAATAATAATGAACAAAGAATATATAAAACCAGATAGTTGGTCAATAATTGAAGACCGATTTGATACTGCAAATGTAGAAGCCTCTGAAAGCCTATTTAGCATTGGAAACGGTGCCATGGGTCAACGGGCTAATTTTGAAGAGCAATATACTGGGTTAACTTTTCAAGGTAATTATATAGCCGGGGTATATTATCCAGATAAAACTAGAGTGGGCTGGTGGAAAAATGGTTACCCAGAGTATTTTGCCAAAGTTTTAAATGCGCCCAATTGGATTGGAATTAATGTAAAAATTAATGGAGAACAACTTGATTTGTTTTTGAGTGATATTGTTGATTTTAGACGAGAACTCAATATGCAAGAAGGTTGGCTATCTAGGAGTTTTACGGTGGTCTTAAAAAATAACACCAAGGTAAAAGTAGATACTAAACGATTCTTGAGTTTAGATTTTGATGAAGTTGGAGCTATTCAATACTCTGTTACACCTTTAAATAAAGATGCTGACATAAGTTTTGAACCTTATATTGACGGAGGGATTACCAACAAGGATACCAACTGGGATGATAAATTTTGGAATGTTACTAATATTGGTACACAATTGGACATGGCTTTTTTAGAAGCGCATACCAATAAAACAAATTTTCACACTTGTACTTTTATGCAATCACATTGTTTTGTCAACGGTAGCCAAATAGACCTAGCTTACACGACAAAGCAATCCAAGAAGAAAATTAGTTTTATTTATGAAAGGAAAGTATCTCAAAACCAAGTTTTTGCCATACATAAATTTGGTGGTTATACTGTTGATAGAAATCATGATACAGAAGCACTAATTTTATCTGCAAAAAGTGCATTACAAGAGGTCAGCAAATTAGGTTTTGATAAACTGTTAGAACTTCAAAAACAAGCTTGGGCGAGGATTTGGAAAATGTCTGATATCACTATCAATGGAGATGTTAAGGCACAACAAGGCATTCGGTTTAATATTTTTCAACTGAATCAAACATACTCGGGTAAAGATTCTCGATTGAATATTGGCCCTAAAGGTTTTACGGGTGAAAAATACGGCGGAAGTACATATTGGGATACCGAGGCGTATTGTATTCCTTTTTATATGTCTACAAAAGATCAGAAGGTAGCACGAAACTTGTTGGAATATCGGTATAACCATTTAGAAAAAGCTATTGAGAATGCTGAAAAATTAGGTTTTAAAAATGGTGCAGCATTATTTCCAATGGTAACCATGAATGGAGAAGAGTGCCATAACGAGTGGGAAATTACCTTTGAAGAGATTCATCGTAATGGAGCTATTGCGTTTGCAATTTTTAATTACTGCAGGTATACAGGTGATTTTAGTTATATAAGAGAAAAAGGATTAGAAGTATTAATCGCAATTGCACGTTTTTGGCAACAAAGAGCGACCTATTCTACTAACAAACTGAAATATGTAATACTTGGTGTTACTGGGCCAAACGAATACGAAAACAATGTAAACAATAATTGGTATACTAATTATTTGGCTAAATGGTGTATTGATTATACTATTGAAATAATAAATAGAATAAAGAAAGACTCTGATTCTGATTATACAAGAATCATGAATAAAACTAGGTTATCCAATTCAGAAATTGAAAAATGGTCAGCAGTGTCTGATAACATGTATTATCCACATTCTGAAGAGCATGATGTTTATCTCCAACAGGATGGATTTTTGGATAAAGAACAAATCACCGTTAGAGACTTGCCAGGAGAACAGCGACCTATAAATCAAACATGGTCTTGGGACCGTATATTGAGATCACCATTTATAAAGCAGGCTGATGTCTTACAAGGATTTTACTTTTTTGAAGATAAATTTAGCACACAGGAGTTAGAACGTCATTTTGATTTTTATGAACCTTTTACAGTTCATGAGAGTTCATTATCTCCATGTGTACACAGTATTCAAGCATCTAAGCTAGGAAGAATGCAACAGGCATATATGTTTTATTTAAGAACATCAAGATTGGATTTAGATGATTACAACAATGAGGTTCATGAGGGATTGCATATCACATCAATGGCAGGCACTTGGATGAGCATAGTAGAAGGATTTGGTGGTATGAGGATTGTTGACGGGAAACTATCATTTAATCCAAAAATCCCTGAACAATGGGACGGCTACTCATTTAAAATAAATTTCAGGGACCAAATACTTAAAATAAGTGTTTGTCAAAGCAATACGAATTTTGAATTGGAAGGTACTGAAGATTTACAAATTTTTGTAAATAATAAATTGATGACAATTACCCCAAATAGTTTATTAACCGCATAATGTCTTAATGAGTTTACTATGAAAAGTCTAATAAAATTATTTTCAGTTTGTTTTTTACTAATTCATTTTTCATGCAAACAAGGCAAAACGGATAACGCTGAAAGTGTTTCCACTGCTGATTCAATAGAAGAATTTAATGATATTGAACGCCTTGAACCACCAAACTGGTGGATTGACATGAAAGACACTAGTCTTCAATTATTGATAAAGCATGATAATATTGGCCAATTTACTCCTGAAGTTTCATATAGCGGTATTAGTATATTAAAAGTACATCGGGCAATTAGTCCAAATTATTTATTTCTGGATTTAAACATTTCGCCTACAGCAAAAGCAGGAAAGTTCAATATCGTTTTTAAAAATGATAATGGCGAAGAAATGTCACAAACCTATGAACTTAAAACTAGAGAAAAGTCTTCGGACAGATTTAAAGGGTTTGATAGTAGTGATGCTATTTATTTAATTACTCCAGATCGTTTTGCAAATGGCAAACCAGAGAATGATGTTTTTGAAACGCTAAATGAAAAAACAATAGATAGATCAAATGACTATGCTAGACATGGTGGAGATATTCAAGGCATTACAAATCACTTAGACTATATCCATGAAATGGGCTTTACGGCAATTTGGCCATGTCCACTTTTAACAAATGATATGTTTCAAGGATCGTATCACGGTTATGCCATGACGGATTTTTATCAAGTTGACCCTCGTTTTGGAACATTAGCTGAATATAAAGATCTTGCAAATAATGCCAAAGACAAAGGGATGAAACTCATAATGGATCAAGTAGCAAATCACTGTGGTCTTGAGCATTGGTGGATGAAGGATTTACCTTTTAAGGATTGGGTTAACTATCAAGAAG